>ERZ890953.6-NODE-6-length-167430-cov-26.953219_pt1 | contig 167430 bp, 130 predicted proteins | sample MGYA00521264_ERZ890953 | MGnify/ENA primary metagenome ERZ890953 (study PRJEB32303, sample SAMEA104408629) | aquatic metagenome | biome: Brackish water; feature: Chemocline; material: water | place: Baltic Sea | collected 2014-10-26T21:54:00 | depth 200 m ...
GAGGTCGGCTGGCCGGGATCGACCACCGCTCCCGACCACTCGATGGCCTCGTCGTACATGTTGCCGTAGCCTTCGGGAGGATCGCCTGCACCGCAGGAGGAGAACACCTCGCCGCACCACCAGGCATGATTGCCCGGGGTCAGCGGGTCAAGTTCGTCGCCGCGGTAGGTGTCGACGTGCCAGGCGTTGGTCAGATCGGTCGTCAGGTCCACGCCGATCCACCCCTGCCGGTCGGGCAGGCCGCCAGCCGTCTCGAATTTGCCTTCGAGGGTGCCGGGGCCGCCATAGATATACAGGGTGTCGGCTTTCGTCGGGTTGACCGACGCCCCCACATATGTCCGCTCATCAGAGGAAACGACGCGCTTTCCGTCCAATGTCCGGGGGGCGGAAACCGCCGTAGCGGCCATGGAGAGGAACGACAATAAGAAGATAAAAGAGCGAGACATTGCCTGGACCTCCGAAGATCAGTAGGGGATTACCCGGTTTTCATTTTACATGACGTGGCACGACGCTGACGGAATATCTGGGCCGTCGTATCGCTTCGCTCCGATCCATTTCGCCGAAACCACAAGGTGGGCGAATTGAACACGCCCATGCAATACGGAAGCCCCGCGACGATCTAACAGGCGACGCTGCAATGGTGAAGTGTGTTTTCTGGTGTAATCAAAGTATCTATTTGGAATATATTCAGATACGACGCTCTTTAACCCATACACGGTCTGGAGAGACTCAAACGACCTCCCCAGCCGCCCTCCCGCTAGCCCAGGCCCACTGGAAATTGTAGCCCCCCAGCCAGCCGGTCACGTCGACCACTTCACCGATGAAGTACAACCCCGGTACGCTCCGCGACTCGAGGGTCTTGGACGACAGCGCATCGGTGGCCACGCCCCCGACGGTCACCTCCGCCTTGTCGTACCCGGCTGTACCGACCGGATGAAGGGTCCAGCCACACAGCGTAGCGAGCAGACGGTCCTGTTCGCGCTGGGTCATATCGGCCCAACGGCCGTCGAATCCGTGACGAGCGCACCAGCCGTGGGCCAAGCGCTTCGGTAGCCGGCGGGCGAGCACTGAGATCACGTTCTTGGCCGCGGCGATCTCGAACATCTCCACGAGATCCACGCCCGGCAGCAAATCGACAACGATCACGGCGCCGGGAGTCCAGTAGCTCGACGCCTGCAGGATCGCCGGGCCGCTCAGGCCGTGGTGGGTCAGCAGCACGTCGTCGTCGAAGGAGGCGGCACCGCAGGACACGCGGGCCGGGAATGATACGCCGCTCAGTTCCACACATAGGGCGAGGTCGAGACCGTCGAGGATCAGGGGCACGAGACCGGGACGCAGGTCGGTGATCGGCAGGCCGAAGCTGCGGGCCAGGCGGTAGCCCAGGTCGGTGGCGCCCAGCTGGGTCCACGAACAGCCGCCGGTCGCCACCACGAGGGATTCGCAGCGCAGATCGCCGTCGCCGGTGGCCACAGTGAACCCGCCTGCTGAGGGTCGGGCGTGCCGCACATCGATGCCCGTGCGGATCGGCGCGCCGGTCAGGCGGCACTGTTCGAGGAGCATGCCGAGCACGGCCTTGGACGAGTTGTCGCAGAACAGCTGCCCGAGATGCTTCTCGTGCCAGGACACGCCGTGGGCTTCGACCATGTCGAGGATGTCGCGGGGCGTGAAACGGGCCAGGGCGGACTTGGCGAAATGGGGGTTCGCCGACAGGAAGTTGTCGGGGGTCGTCCGCAGGTTGGTGAAGTTGCAGCGGCCGCCGCCGGAGATCAGCACCTTGCGTCCCGGCGCTTCGTTGCGCTCGAGCACAAGGACGTCGCGGCCACGGGCCGCCGCCACAGCAGCGCACATCAGGCCGGCGGCGCCGGCGCCCAGCACGATGACATCGGCGTCACGCTTCGCCTCGCTCACAGGAACATCCTGTCGATGAGGTCGTGGTAGGCGTCGGCGATGGCCTTGCGCCGCACCTTCAACGTCGGTGTCATTTCGCCCTTCTCCATGCTGAAAGGTTGGGACAGCAAGGTGATCTTCCTGATCCGCTCGAAGGGCGCCAGCTGGTTGCAGCGTTCTCGAATCCGCTCGTCCATGAACGAGATCACTTCGGGCAACTTGATCAGATCGGCGTGATCCTGAAAGCGCAGGCGCTGCCGCGACGCCCATTCGGAGAGGGCTTCGAACGACGGCACCACAAGGGCGCCCAGGTAATTCCGCCGGTCGCCCACGACAGCGAGCTGCTCCACATACGGGTCCTGGCTCAGGATGGTCTCGATGCGCTGGGGCGCGACGTTCTTGCCGCCGGAGGTGACGATGAGATCCTTGATGCGGTCGGTGATCACGAGGAAGCCGTCGTCGTCGACATAACCGACGTCGCCGGTGTGGAACCAGCCGTCGACAATGGCTTCGGCCGTGGCTTCGGGCTTGCCGAAGTAGCCGCGCATCACGTTGGGACCGCGGGCGAGGATCTCGCCGTCCTTTTCGGCGATGCGGATCTCGACGCCGCGGATGGGCTTACCCACCGACCCGAAACGGAACTCGTGGGGCTTGTTGCAGGTCAGCATGGGCGCCGTCTCGGTCAGGCCGTAGCCCTGGCAGATGAGCATGCCGGCGGCCAGGAAGAACTCCTCGACCTCCTTGGCCAAGGGTGCTCCGCCCGACGACAGCACGTTCTTGTCGCCACCCATAGCCGTGCGGATCTTAAGCAGCACGAGACGGTCGGCCACTGCATGGCGCAGCTTCAGGCCGGTCCCGGCCCCCGGACCTCGCACGGCGTCCTGGTACTCGGCGCCGGTGCGCACGGCCCAGTGGAAAAGCCGGCGCCGCAGCGGCGGCGCGCTCTCCACCTTGGCGTGGATCATGGTGTGCACCTTCTCGTAGAGACGCGGTACGGCCACCATCACCGTAGGCTTGACGTCGAGCAGGTACTCGGCCACGTCACGCGGGTTGACCACGTAGGAGTTCGAGGCTCCCTTGAACAACACGTAGAAGGACCACGCCCGCTCGTAGACGTGACTCAGAGGCAGGAAGCACAGGGAGCGGTCGGAGGTTTCGACACGGAAGTGCTCGTCGAGGTGGTCGAACTGATTGACGAAGTTGTCGTGGGCGAGCATCACGCCCTTGGGTTCGCCGGTCGTGCCGGAGGTGTAGATGATCGTCGCAAGGTCTTCGGCGCAGGCCGAGGCGGCACGGGCGTCAGCCTCGGTGGATCCGGCTGCTGAGCCCTGGGCGACCAGGTCGCTATAACTCTGGTCGAGATTCGGATCTGGGAGCGCCCCCTCCACCACGACGATCTTCCGGGGAAGACCGCCCAGGTTCCGTACGTTGGACAGCGTTACAGCGAGCTCCTGTGTACCGGCGAATGCGATCTCGGCTCCGGCGTCGTCGACGATTTGACGGACCTGCTCGTCGGTGTTCGTCGCATAGACGGGCACCGAAACGCCGCGCACCGACTGGATCGCCAGGTCGGCCAGGGTCCATTCGGGGATGTTGGGGGCGAGGATCGCCACTCTGCCGCCGACAGCGAGTCCGAGCTCGACAAGCCCCTGGGCCAAGGCGCCCGCTTCTTCGTCCAGCCTCGAGTAAGAGATTTCCCGCCACGCACCGTCGCGCTTCACGCGCATGGCGACGTGTTGTCCACGGGTGCGGGCGCGCTCACGGATCGTCAGGGCGAGATTGCGCATAGCGTCTGCTTTCACGATCAGTGGCGGGCCGCCGACTGATCGGCACGGGAAGGCGCAGCCACCAGGAAGGAATTGAGCAGGGAGGGATCGTCGACGAGATCAGAGTCTTCGGGAACGACGCGCAGGATCGGATTGAACTCTTCGATCTTGATCTCGAAGGACGCCCCCTTGAGCAGTCGGATGTACTCGAGGCGGTCGGTCTGGTCGATGCAGTGACACATCAGACCGTCCGGCTTGAGGAGGTCGGCCACCACCGGCAGCAGAGCCTTCACGTAGCGCTCCGAGTAGCGGTGGAGCATGGCGCGGCTGGTGACGAGGTCGACGCTGCCGATCGGCAGGTTCGTTTCCAGCAGGTCACAGGGAGCTAGGTACTGCATCTTGAAGTGACGGAGGACCCCGAAGAAGGTGGCGTTCTCGGGAGGACGCAACTTCTGACGGACATCACGTTCCTCCAGCCCCAGCCGTTGGGCGATTTCCGCGGAGAACGAACGGAGGTTCATGGCCGTTTGGGTCAACAGCTCAGCGTCGAGCACGCGCTCGCGGTCGACGAGAACCAGATCGTCACAACCGGCGAGAAAGAACACCAGAGGGATCGTGGGCTGCCAGCAGGTTCCGAGATCGAGCAGGGTTCCGCCTTCGAGAACTCGGCCGCTCTGACGCAGCATCTCGACCTGACGCAGCCCCTGTTCGAGGGTGCGTTCGTCTATTTCGGCCGAGGGCGGCAGGCAGTGGCCTACCGTGTCCGAACCGTGACGGGTGCCGCCGAAAAGGCGGACGACCCAGCATCGGATTCGATCACGACGACGATCCATGAAATCCCTTCCGCGTCCGACGAGCCGGACAATAAGTCAATTCGTTTACTATCAACACGTTGGACCTGTCGGTCTCAAGTCGTGAATAGCCTCTCCCGTATCGCATCGTAGCAGAAGTCTCCCCAAATGACCAGCACCTGAGTCAATTCAGGATGCCTTTCGTCGCAACTTCAAGTATCGTGTCCGGAATGAGTCACAGATTTCCTATTTCAAGGAGGGCCGTATGCCGCTGAAGGTCTCCGACGACTTCCGGTCCCGAATCGAAGCGGGTGAGATCGGACGCGACGACGCCGACCGCTTCGAACGCTTCGTGGACCGCTGCAATAGCGATCTGATGTCCCACCCCGTCATCACCGACAACACGTACTGCAAGTGGTTCGCCCGGGGCGGTCTGAACCGCGACGACGTGAAGCACATGATCGTGCAGTTTTCCGTATTCTCCAATCTCTTCCTCGTCGCCCAGCTCAAAAAGGTCATCAACTCGGGCAGCCTCGAGGGCATGCGCGCGTCGAAGGAAATCCTGGCCAACGAAATCGGCGTGATCTTCAACGCCGATTCCGGCCGTCCCGCCGCCGGCGGCGACCACGACCGCGAGGGCGACCCCGACGTCGTGTCGGTCGAAGGCTCGGTCGACGGCGGCACCTTCCGCTTCCGCGCCGCCCACTTCGAGTGGCTGCTGAAGATGGGCGAGAAACTCGGCCTGGGCTTCGACGACATGGGCAAGCGCCGTCACGGCACCCCGTCGACCCTGTTCTTCTGCGACGAACTCGAACGCATCTACGGCAGCGAAGACCCCAACGTCGCCGAAGGCGCCAGTTTCGCCGTTGAGAACTGGGCTGCCGCCGGCTTCTGGAAACAACTCGTGGCAGGTCTCGAAGACTTCAAAAAGCGCGAGCAGCCTGACTTGCCCCTGGCCTTCTTCACCTGGCACGACCGCATCGAAGAGCAGCACGCCGGCCATGTGATGGACGAACTCGAGGAGGCCTTCTTCGCCCAGGACTTCGACGAGGACAAGTTCATCCAGGGCGGGCAGGACATGCTCAAGGGCGTGCACGCCTACTGGCGGGGACAGGACGAGGAGAGGATTACGCGGAAGCATCGCGAGGTATCGGCGCAGACCGCCTGACAAGAACCATGAAGCAACCGAGGAGGCCCCGCTCTAGCCAGTGGGGCCTTCGTCGTCATTGATCCGCTGCTCCTTTCGAGATCGGCAGAATACGCTCAGCGAGCCACCGGCACAGGCGGGCATAGAAAAAGGACCGCTCCAAAGAGCGGCCCTCGAATCGTTCGGCAGAAGCGTCCTACATGACGTCTTTCAGCTCCAGCCCCTGCTTGTGCAGGAACGGCAGGAGACCGAGCTTGTCGACGGTGCGCATGGCGCGGGCCGTCATCCGGATCTTGACCGTGCGCTTGAGCTCGGGCACGAAGATCGTCTTGTTCTGTAGGTTGGCCAGCTGGCGCTTCTTGGTCTTGTTGTGGGCGTGCGAAACGTTGTATCCCACGAGCGGACCCGTGCCGGTCAGTTTGCAACGACGGGACATGTCGTCCTCCTCCTGGGCGTTACCGCTTTTCCTTGTGGACCGTGGCTTTGCGAAGCACGGGGTTGTACTTCTTCTTCTCCATGCGGTCCGGAGTATTGCGCGGGTTTTTGGTCGTGGTATAAACCGACGTTCCGGGCGCTTCGGTGCACTCCAGGATGACGATCTTGCGCGGACCCTTCTTGTTGCCTGCCATTTCGGCTCTCCTTCAATCAGATCATTGCACACCTGCGCGACGCTTGTGCGGTGCGCAAGGCCGCTTAATATATCCGATCACCTGTGACAATGCAAGAAAGGAGTCCCTATGATAGGGTGACGCCTCGATAATCCAGGAGGATAATGATGAAGAAGATCGGAATCGCCGTTGCCACCGCCATCGCCCTGTTCATCCTGATTTCCTTCCTGAACCCCAGGATGGCCGGTAAACGACATGCACTCGGTTCGGTCGGACATTCCCTCGTCACGGCGAACCACCATCATGGGATGGTCCTGCTGGGCGGCCGCATGGTCATGGACGCTGAGTTCAACCTGCCGGTCATCGCCCGCGCGACCGAATATATGGGCCATTTCGGCACGAATACAGGAGTTTACCGTCAAATAGCCGAAATCGCAGCCGAGGCGGACTGCGAATGTTTGCGGCTCGAGGACGTGCTCGACCTGGCGGTCCGGAAGGAATCAGATACACCCTACGTGCTGGAACTGGCCAGACGGGCTTGTACGCTCACGGGGCCGGAAGAAGAAGAGGCTTGGCAGCAGGCATACGAGTCGTTGCTGGCGACGGCGGAGTACGCGTCGCTCGATGAAGCCATGCTCCTCAAGCAATGAACTGTGGTTGATAAGGTCGTTCGACTGGAAGCTGATCGCTACGAACTGAACCGGGTGTGACCGATCGCATCACCCAGACCCGCCCAAAGTGTGAATAATAACCACACCTCGGGCGTCTTTTCTCTCGCCCTCCCGCTGGTCATGGCTGTATCCTTACCGTTTCCAGCAAGTTGCGGAGCAGCTATTCATCTTGCAGCAGCACCTCCGCAGGCCCGTGTCTTGCCTAGAACCGGGGCAACCCGGGAGATCACTATGAGACGTATCGCACTGCTGCTGCTTCTGACCTGCACCCTGGTGGCCCGGCCGGCCCCTGCAGCCCCCGACGACGCATTCGGCGACGTCTTTCCCAATCTCCTGCTCGAAACCGTTACCGTCCAAGGCGCCGAAGTGGACCTCAACGAGCTGACCCGCGTGCTTGGCCTGCGCACCGGCGATGCTGTAGACCAGCAGGATCTGCTCGATGCGGTGGAGCGCCTGCGGGAGTCGGACCTGTTCGCCGAAGTGGAGTTCTTCGTACGCCCCGGCTCGGAACGCGGAAGGGTCGAGCTCGTGCTCGAAGTTGTTGCTCGCGAAAGCCGCACCGCCCAGGTGGACGTGCGCCTCGGCACCGGCGTGAGCGACGTCGACGGCTGGTACGCCATCCCCGCCGAAATGGGCTTCCGCGACGTCCTCGACGACCTCGACTCGCTGAACCTGCGCTTCGTGCTGGGCTACCGGCGCTCCGGCCTGGAGCTGGCCTACGTGCAGCGCGACGTGCTGGGCAGCCGCAGCTGGTTGGGCGTCCGCGCCGCCGCCCTCAACGTGACCCGCGTGTACTTCCACGACGGTCTCGAGATCGGTCACGAAGTCGGCCGCCACCGATTGTCCGTGGCTGCGGGTCGCGCCTTCGGCCGGGGCTGGAATATGCAACTCGAACTGGGCCGCGAGATCGTCGACCCCAAAGACGGCGCGGAAATCTACCAGACCGACACGGCGCGCGACGTCTCCGACGGGGACGACGTGCCCCTGGCCGAACTACCCGACGCCATCAGCGGCGCCGTGGACCGTCGCAACACGTCGTTCGCCGAGGCCTCCCTCGTGTACACGGCGCTGTCCGCACGCGAGATCGCCCACACGCCGGCCTCGGGAGTGCGCGGTCGGATGTTCTGGCGTTCGTCCACCTACCGCAGCGGCGATCACGGCCTGGGCGGCGCCAGTCTGAAGGTGTTCCGCGAGGGTCTCGGCGGCGTGTTGGGGTTCAAGGCCCAGGGCGTGGCCGCCCTGTCCGACGCGCCCTTCTACGACCGGCCCTATCTGGGCGGTTTCTACACGGTGCGGGGCGTGCCGAGCCAGTCGCTGACCCGGCCCGAGGGAGCGGAATGGCTGTGGAGCGGCTCCCTCGAGTACCGCGCACCGCTGACCGACGACACCGAACATCCCGGCCTGGCGGCGGTGCTCTTCCTCGACGCCGGCCGTTGCGACGGCCTCGTCGCGCCCCGGGGCGAGCCGGTGGCCGTGGGCGCCGGGTGGGGTCTGCGGGTTCATACCTTCGGCCTTCTGATGGGCCTGGATGTCGGCTATCCCCTGACCGGCAGTCCGGTGGACGAGTCGTTCCATGCCAACGCCTCGGTGGGGTGGACCTTCTGATGGCGGCCCGCGGCGGCATCCTCGCGATCCTCGTTTTCATCTGCTCCTGCGCCGCCGCCGCCGCTCCGGCAGCCGAACCCGCCGTGACGGCCATCTCCCCCTTGCGTGACAACGGTCACCTGGCCTGTCGGATCCTCACCTCAGGCCTACCAGGCGAACGCCTCCTGTCGTCCATGCGCAGCGGCATCGTCTCGGCGGTGGATCTCGAGGTGGACGTGCTCGACGCCCACGACCGCCGCGTGGCGAGCGCATTGGTCACCTTCCAGCTGGCCTTCGACCTTTGGGACGAGATCTTCTCGGTCCGCGTCGAGGGGCGGGAGCATCGGCTCGACGATCTGGCCGCACTACGGGCCTGGCTCGCCCGTCCCCCCGAGATCCGGCTGCTGCCGGTCGCCGATCTGCGGCTGATGGACGAGCCGCTGGTCCTGCGGGGCTCGCTGACGCTGCATCCCATCGCTCCACGGGACCGCCTCCGCGTCCAGGACGTGATCGCCGGCACCGGCGCCGAAGACCGCAACGAGGCCACCGTGAGCTTCGGCAAGCTGATCCGCTTCTTCTACCGCGACCAGGACAAGGCCAACGACCCCACAAGCGCTGTCCGTTCCCGTCCCTTCGCCGTCGAGGAGCTGAGCCATGCAGTCGCTCCGTAGCCGTCTGCTGATCCTCGTGCTGCTGGCTACCCTGCTGCCGGCCGTACCGCTTTCATATGCGGTACGCACCCTGCTCGACCATAGCCTCAACCCCGCCACCCGCGATCAGTCGCTCCTGGGACTCGAGGCGGGTCTCGAGGAATCGCGTCAGGCTCTGCACCTGCGCAAGGAAACGTTCCTCGCAGCCGTCTCACAAGCATGGCGTCCCCAGATGACTGTGATCGATCCTCTCGTGGAGTCCGGCCTGGTCCCCCTCGACGCCGACGGCCACCGCGATGCCGACGCCGTCGTTCCCGACGCCGTGCGCACCGCATCTCCCCCCGTCGATGGCGAACCCCGCCGTTTCGACGACTGGCTCGTGACCGCCCGACGGGCCGCCGACGGCGGCACCGTGCTTTTCGCACAGCCCTTGCCGGCGGACATGGTGGCCAGGGCCGACGAGATCACCGGGGCCATCTCGCTGCTGAATTCTCTGCGCCTCGACAGCGGCGCCGTACGGCGCAGCTTCGTGCTGCCGTTCCTGGTAGCCTATGTCCTGACCTTCGGCGTCACCCTGACCATCGCCCTCTGGGCCGCCCGTCGCACCGCCCGCCCCCTCGAGGACCTGGCCGCCGGCGCCCGTCGGGTCGGCGAAGGTGACCTCGATGCCCGCGTCGCCGCGCCCACAGGCGGCGAGATCGGCGACCTGGCCGCGGCGTTCAACGCCATGGTCGAACGCCTAGCCCGCCAGCGTCGCGACCTCGCCCGTTTGGAGAAAATGGCCGCTTGGCGCAACATGGCCAGGGTGCTGGCCCACGAGATCAAGAATCCCCTGACGCCCATCCTACTGGCGGTCCAGGAGACCCGGCGCAGCTACAGCAACGACGATGCCCACGCCCGCGCCCTGTCCGACTGCGAGACCATCGTTACCGAGGAGGTCGAAGGGCTGCGCGACCTGGTGCGCTCCTTCTCCGACTTCGCCCGCATGCCCCAGCCAGAACCGGCCGACGAACCCGTCGGCGCCTTGATCGAAGATCTCGGCCGCCTCTACGGCGACCGCCTGAACACGGCGGACGTGCCTGTTGACCTGCACTGGATCTTCGACGCGGCCCAGATCCGTCGCGCCTTGGTCAACCTGATCGACAACGGACTAACGGCCTGCCGACGTGCCGACCGCCAGGAGTCGGTGCAACTCGAAGCCGCCCTTGTCGACGATGCTCTGACATGGACGGTCGCCGACCGCGGCGACGGCATTCCCGCCGAGCACCTCGACCGCGTTTTCGAGCCCGACTTCACATCCGGCGGAGGCGGCATGGGCCTGGGACTGCCCATCGTCGCAGGCATCGTCGAGGGCCATGGCGGCCGTATCGACATTTCCTCCGGTCCCGAGGGCACGCGATTCGTCCTGAGCCTGCCGAGAGACCCCGAGAAGGAGAACCTGCGATGACACGCATCCTCATCGTCGACGACGAGAAGAACATCCGCCGCACCTTCGGCATGGTGCTTTCGGGGGAAGGTTTCGAGGTATCCGAGGCCGAGAGCGGAGAAGATGCCCTCGCGGCACTCGCTGCGGAGGTCCCCGACCTGATGATCCTCGACGTCAAACTCCCGGGCATCGACGGCCTCGAGGTCCTGCGCCGCGTGCGCTTGGAGCACCCGCGCCTGCCGGTGGTCATGATCTCGGGACACGGCACCATCGCCACCGCCGTCGAAGCCACCCGTGACGGCGCCTTCGACTTCCTCGAGAAACCGTGCAGCCGTGACCGTGTGGTTCTGGCCGTGCGCAACGCCCTCCGCATCGACAAACTCGACCGCGAGGTGCGAACACTGCGCCGCCGCGAAAAGGATCGTCACCTGATGGTGGGCGAATCCGAATCCATGAAGGCCATCCGCGAACAGATCGCACGGGTGGCGCCGACCAACGCCCGCATCCTGATCCGCGGCGAAAGCGGCACCGGCAAGGAACTGGTCGCGCGCGCCCTGCACGACGCCAGCGAACGAGCAAACGGTCCGTTCGTGAAGGTGAACTGCGCCGCCATTCCCGAGGAGCTCATCGAAAGCGAACTCTTCGGGGCGGTCAAGGGCGCCTACACAGGCTCCACCAGCGACCGAGACGGCAAGTTCGTCCAAGCCCACGGCGGCACGCTGTTCCTCGACGAGATCGGCGACATGAGCCTGCGCGCCCAGGCCAAGGTGCTGCGCGCCCTCCAGGAGAGCGAAGTGGAAAAGGTGGGCGGCAGCGGCGTGCAGAAGGTCGACGTCCGCGTGGTCGCCGCCACCAACCGCGACCTCGAAGCCGATGTGAAGGAAGGCCGCTTCCGGGAAGACTTGTTCTACCGCCTCAACGTCGTACCCGTCGTCGTGCCGCCGCTGCGCAGCCGACGCGGCGACGTCGCCCTGCTCGCCGATCACTTCCTATCCCGCTACTGCTCCGAATGCAACCTGCCGGCCCGCGAATTCACCGACGAAGCCCGGCAACTGCTGACCGGACATGTGTGGCCCGGCAACGTACGCGAACTGCACAACGCGGTGGAACGATTGGCCATCATGGCGTCGGGCGGAGCCATCGGGCCCAACGACCTGCGCGCCACGGGCGTGCTTGCCGGTCCGGGTCTGGAGCACGGAGTCGGCGGTGCGACCTCAGGCCCCCTCGATGCGATCCTCCCGGCCACACCCAGCGCCGTGCTGGCCGAGGGCGGGCTGGTGAAGGCGCGGCAGGCCTTCGAGGCGGCCTGCATCCGCCAGGCCCTGGACGAGTCCGCGGGCAACGTGTCGGCGGCGGCCAGGCTGTTGGGCATCGATCGCACCAATCTCCACAAGAAGATCGTGGCCTACGAACTGGATGACTGAACGGGGAGTGAACGATGAAACGCCTGGTGACCATTCTATTGCTGCTGCTGACCGCCGCCTCGTCTCTAGCCGCTGAGCGCTTTCCCCACGGCCGTTGGTCTGTGGGGCTCGACGCTGTGGGCGACATCATCAACGGCGGCGACGACCGCTCCGACCTGAACGTCGACGACCATGGTTCGGGGGCCGCACTGCGCCTGGGATTCCTGTTGGGTCCCACACTTCAGATCATGCTGCACAGCACCGTCACCGAGCACCAGACCAACCTCGATGACACAGCCCTGCGGTATGAAGGCGCCACCTTCGACATCGTCTACTTGTTCCGCCCAGGGCATACGTTCCGCCCCTACCTCTCCGGCGGCGGCGGCGGCTACATGGTGACATCACAAAAGGACGCCCTGACCTTCGAGTCGGAGGGGGGAGCCGCCGTCTTCGGCGCAGGCTTCCATATGAACCTCAACCGACATCTCGGTCTCCACGCCCAAGGCCGGTTTGTGGCCATCAACTGGAACATGAACCGGGCCACGCTGCAGATGGATGGAGGCGGCACAACGGTGATCGAGACACCCATCGAGAAATCGGGCACGATGACCACCCTGAGTGCTGGCGGCACCTTCCGGTTCTAGCCCCCTGAAATCCATAGTATTCCGGAGCCTCCCCGGTATACTCCGGAGCAATGAATCCAAATTCCATAATCCACTCCATCAACCTTGGAGGGACAACGCCGTGACCAGACGACTTCTGCTCTGCATTCTGCCGCTGCTGATGATGACCGCCTGTTCCAGCGACGATCCCGCCGCGCCGGCAGCCACCCGCGATGGCCCTGGGTTCGACGGGTTCGATCTCGGCTCTTTCCTCCACGGCGTCGAAGCCGGGTTCAACATCGATTTCGACGACTTGAACGGCATGGGCGATGAAATCAATCTGGCCGCTATCGCCGGCGACGATCTTGGCTTCACCGACGGCAACAAGGACAACGCCCTCGCCGCCGGCATCGTGATCACGAGCACCAACCAGCAGCTCTTCACGTTCGACAGCATCGACACCAGCGACCTGACGGGCTCCGCGGACACGACTCCCGGATCCCAAATCCGAGTGCGCGGCTACCGCGCCCTGACCCTCGTCGGCACTCGCTACTACAATCCGACCACAACCAGCTCCGTCACCCAGAACGCCGGCAGTCTCGACGGCCAGGAGCTCACCTCCCTGCTGATCGACATCACCAGCATGGGTGACGACGACTTCTGCGTGGGCTTCCTCGAACTCACCCCCATCGTTGCCCGTCGTCTGGGATTCTTCGGGGCGCCCGTGGGTGATCTCGAAAATTTGTTCAACGGTGACTACGTCCTGACCCATGAGACGGGGTCCGAGCAGGCGATCATCGGCAATGACGAAAGCTCCTTCTTCGTGCACGACGACACAAGCGACCTCCTGGCCTCCGTCTTCACGATCGAACGCACCGACGGCGGCAACATCGAGTTCGAGACCCTCGTCGCGCTCAACAGAGAAGGGGACGGCCCCACCGGACTGCACCTCGACTCCCGCATCCGCATCGAGGGCTACAACGGTTCTATGATGGTTGCCTTCGACGAGTTCAAGCCCTTCGACCTGGACCTCGCGGAATTCGAAGCACTGAGTCTTGCCGACCTCGGTGTTGAGCGTCTAAGGATTGAAATCAAGAGCATCTGCGGCACATTCAAATGTGATGACATGGCGATTTCGGCACTGCTGTTGCGGCACGTCGACTAACGCCTGTAAGATCAGCCAGGATCAATAAGCTCTCCTTGCATGTCCAGCACCCGCCTGGCTCAAGCAAGGAGAGTTTTCATGATGACCCGAACACTACCGACGATCATCACGCTGATCTGCATTATGCTGCTCGCAGTCCCGACGATGGCACAGGTTGCAGGATCCGGATTCTACACCATGCCTCGTTCGTTTGAATTGAAGGCAAAGGTCAGAATCGGAAGCCCCGATGCTGACGGTCCCCGGACCTCCCGAGAACTTCCAAGCCGTTGTTCCGTAGTCCTCCCTGTTCATCAACCCAGCCAACCGTTAGAGTCACCGCCATGATCGCACGTATCCTCCAGTCCCTTACGGGCATCCGCGACGAGGAGCGCAGGACGGCTTTGCTGTCCTTCGCGTTCTTCTTTTTCGTGCTCGCGGGATACTACATCCTGCGTCCGTTGCGCGAGGACATGGGCGTGGCGGGCGGCGTGCGCAATCTGCCATGGCTCTACCTTGCGAATCTGCTGACGATGCTCGCCCTGGCGCCGATCTTCGGGGCCGTAGCCACGCGCTTCCCGCGCCGTGTCTTCATTCCCTCGGTGTACCGCTTCGTGATGGCGACGCTGATCGCCTTTTACGCGGTCGTCCATTTCGCTCCCGAATCGTGGGACGTCTCTCTCGGCCGCTTCTTCTACGTGTGGATCAGCGTGCTGAACATGTGGATCGTCTCGCTGTTCTGGGCGGTCATGGCCGACGTCTGGGGACTCGACGGCGGTAAGCGCCTGTTCGGATTCATCGCCATGGGCGGAACCGTCGGGGCCATCGTGGGATCGTCCCTCACGACGACCCTCGTCGACGTGATCGGCCGTATGAATCTCGTGCTGGTGTCGGTGGTGTTCTTCGAATTCGCGGTGCGTTGCGTCTCGACGTTGGCTCACAGGCTGGACCTGGCCCCTCTCTCAGGACGTGCGGAAAAGCGAGGCGGATTGATGTCGGGCATCACGGCAACCGTGCGCTCACCCTACCTCCTGGGTATCGCCGTGTTCCTGGCGCTGTATAGCTTGAGCTCCACGTTCCTCTATTTCGCCAAAGCGAACATCGTGGCCGACGAGTCATCGAACCGGATCACCCGTACGATCCTCTTCGCCAACATCGACCTGGTCACCAACATCGCCACATTATTGCTGCAGCTGCTAGTGGCCGGGCGCCTGATGCCCCGCATCGGCGTAGGACGCACACTGCTGATCCTGCCTGTCGTGACCGCTCTGGGATTCACAGCCCTGGGCCTTTACCCTCTGTTCCCCGTCCTGGTGGTGTTCGAAGCCCTGCGCCGGGCGTTGAATTACGCCATCGCCCGGCCCGCACGGGAGACGCTGTTCACCGTGGTAACACGGGACGAGAAGTACAAGGCCAAGAGCTTCATCGATACCTTCGTCTACCGCGGGGGCGACATGCTCGGCGCCACCGGCTTCGGCGCCCTGACCGGCGCCGGCGTCGGCCTGGCCGGCGTGGCGTTCACCGCGGTGCCGATCGCCGCCCTGTGGGGCGGGATCGGCTTGGCGCTCGGCGCGGCCCTCCGCCGCCGGGCAACCGTCCCGACCGACTGACAAGGGAGGCGTCATGTCCCTCGATCGTAGAGAATTTCTGAAGACCATCGCCATCGGCGGCGCCGTGGCGGGGCTGGGCTCTCTGACATCCTCGCCCGCCGGGGCTGCGTTCCGGTCCAACAAGGCCGAGCGCAAGCTGCGCATCCTCATGTTGGGCGGTACCCGGTTCCTTGGTCTTCACACCGTAAAGGTCGCCCGCAGCAGAGGTCACGACGTGACGCTGTTCAACCGCGGCCAGTCGAACCCCCACCTCTTCCCCGACCTTGTGAAGCTCAAGGGAGACCGCAACGGAGAACTCGCGACCATCGAAGAGGGTGAGTGGGATGCCGTGGTCGACACAAGCGGTTATGTGCCCCGCATCGTCAAGATGTCAGCCGAGCTGCTTGCACCCCGCGTGAAGCAGTATGTATTCATCTCCACGATCTCGGTCTTCAAGGACTTCGACGAGGTCGGCCTGAATGAGAACTCGGCGGTCGGCACACTCGAGGACGAGACCATCGAAGACATCACGGCCGAAACCTACGGCCCCCTCAAGGCCCTGTGCGAACAGGCCGCCGAGAACGCTCTGCCCGGTCGGACCTGGAATGTGCGACCCGGACTGATCGTCGGCCCCAACGACCGCAGCGACCGCTTCACGTACTGGCCCGTCCGCATCCAGCGCGGCGGCGAAGTGCTGGCCCCCGAAGGCCGCGACGAGCAAGTGCAGTTCATCGACGTGCGCGATCTGGCCGATTACATCGTTCACGGCATCGAACAGAACATCACCGGCCTGATGAATGCGGTTTCGCCTCCCGGAGAGATGTCCATGGGCGAGATGCTCGACGTCTGCAAGCAGGTGTCGGGTTCCGATGCGGCATTCACCTGGCTGCCCGCCGCCTTCCTCACCGAGCACGAAGTCCACGCCTGGAGCGATATGCCCTGCTGGATTCCCACCAACGAGGAAGCCGGCGTGGGCACCATCCAGGTCGAACGCGCTCTGGCGACGGGCATGACTTTCCGACCCTTGAGCGAAACGGTGCGCGACACCCTCGACTGGTGGGCGAGCGAACCCAAGGACCGTCGCAACGGAGAGATGCGGTCGGGGTTGACACCCGAGCGCGAACTCGAGGTGCTGGAGGCATGGCGTGCGTCTCAAGGGATGCAGGAGGATTCACTTCGTCAGAAATACGACTAGCGTTGTGCCCGGCCGTCCATGAATGAGCAGGGGCAGCCCGCCGGAGCTGCCCCTGTTTTTCGTTGATCAGAGTCCGAGTTCTCCGGCCGCCGTCGACAGCGCCGCGAGCACATGAGCGATGATCTCCTCGACATCCAAGCCCAGGTCTGCGGCACCCTCGCGGATCTCCTCACGATTGACCTTCGCCGCGAAATCCTTCTTCTTCAACTTCTTCACCACCGACTTCACCTTCACTTGGACGATTTTCTTGTCGGGTTGGACCATGGCGCAGGCCATGCAGAATCCGCACAGCTCGTCCACCGCGAACAGCCAACGGGCGCAGTCGTTCTCCCGCGGTACGCCCGTGTAACTCGCGTGCGAGAGTATGGTGCGGACGAATTCCTCGGGATAACCTCGTTCGCGGAGGATGTCGGCGCCCTTCAGCGGATGGTCCGGGGCGTCGGGGTACTGTTCATAGTCGAAGTCGTGGAGCAGGCCGACGGCGCCCCAGTATTCAGGGTCGTTGCCGGTGCGTTCTGCTGCAGCCCGCATGGCGGCCTCTACGGCATAACCGTGGCGACGCAGACCCTCTGTCTGGGTGTATTCGTGGAGCAGTTCGAGGCAGACAATGCGGTCGGTGAGACTCATCAGAACTCCATCTCGTCGTGGTGCTCGCGCAGCCAGTCCATGTGACGGTCGTGGTCGGGGCAGACCATTTTCAGCAGGGCCTTGAAACTGAGGCCGTGATTCAAATGCCGCAGGTGGCAGAGTTCGTGGCAGACGACGGCGTCGATCACCTCGGGCGGGGCCATGATTAGGCGGTCGCAGAAGGACAGCGTGCCCCGCGACGAGCAACTGCCCCAGCGGCTCGTGCGCTCACCGACGATCACGCGCCGCGGGTCGAATCCGTGGAGTTCGGCGAAGTGGGCGACGCGGTCCTCGAGACGAGCGCGGGCCAGGCGTCGCAGCCAGCGGCGCAGGGCGGGCCTGGGATCGAGGAGATCGCCGGGAGGCAGCTCGGCCCGGATCGCCTCGTCGCTCAGGGTGATGCGGGCGCGGACCCTGCCCTCGGGAAGCGGGAGCAGGTCGAGACGTCGCGGCGTGCCTAGCATATGGATCGCGGCGCCGTCGACCAGCTCGCGGGTCCGCGGGCCGAAGCGCACGTCGTGGCGGTCGACTTGGTGATCGATCCACTCGGCGTGAGCGCGCAGAGCGTCGTCGACGTCGCGCAGGGCCCAGCGCCAAGGCAGCACCACCTCCAGGCCGGCGCGGGCGCTGACCTGCAGGCCGAGTCGCCGCGCCCGCTTGCTGCGGCGGATGCGGTAGCGCACGGGCTTGCCGTGGATCAATGTGGTTTCGACGCGCTCGCTCATGATCGGAGCATGGTAGCGGTTCGCGGCCGGCGCGGCCACCTCACGTTGCGCCCCGTTCGTGGGCGAAGCGGTGGCAGGCGCTGCATAGGGTCCGGAGGTTGTCGGGGCGATTGTCGCCTCCTTTTCGCCTCGGCTCGAGGTGATGGACTTCGAGGAAGTGCCGTGCGCCGCAGCCGGGCGAGATGCAGCGATGACCGTCGCGGGCGAGGACCGCGCGTCGGACCGACGGCGGGATCACGGCGCGGTTCGGCACACTGCGTTCGCTGGAGAGCTGGACGGCGTCGCACAGCATGGCCGCCGCTGATGCCGGCGCGACGGGTCGATCGCCGACGCTGGTCGTGTTGCAGCGATCACAACGGTAAGCCACGATATGGTAGGGAGATGCAACAGGTTCACGTGGTCCGTCCACAGCGGCGAGCACCGCCAGTCCATCGAGGACGAGTTCGGCGCGGGGGCGACGACGGTCCTGCTTGCGAAGCCGTTCGAGGAGTGCTTCATAACGGGCGTGCTGAACGGGCGACATCGTGATCGAGATGGTGACGGGCATCTCGATGGGATCGTGACTGTCGCTCACCGTCGCGGCCGCGGGCAGCGCCATCGACTCCTGCCCCCGCAGCCGCCGCTGCCGCTCGCGTTCGCGGCGGTTGCGCAGACGAGCATCGCGGACCTTGGCTTCGAGTTCACGCGAGGTCGCCGCGGCGGCCACCGCGACCCAGCGCGCCTCGGTCCGTGGCGTGGCCACTGCGGTGAGGGTGCGGGCCTTGGTCCAGTCCAGTCGGCCGGCGTCGAGGGCCTCGCGGGTCGCAGGCAGCTCGTCAAGGGCGCGGGCGAGGCGGAGGAACTGGCGCGTCTTCGCGACGGAGAGCCCGAGTCCCTCGGTGCCGTAGAGTTCGATGGTGGCGTGGCCGAGGGGCCGGAACAGATCCTCCCGCCAGACCCGCGCGAACAGGGTGACGGCGCTGTGTTCGGAGCGGCGGAGACGGTCGAGGGCGACGACGAGTTCGTCGTGAACGCGACGGGCGGATGGAACGGACATGAGAGTAGCCGATCCGGGAGGAGGTGGATCGGTTCCAAGATAATTGATATCTGTGCCATATTCAAGAAGAATCTCACGGGAAATCCTGTTGCACGCATAAATGTTTCAACTGATAATATATCATAGTGTTATGGATGTCCCACGTGGTCCCCGGAACAGGATCCCCATGAAATCACACCCCCTCCTCGCCGAACTCCGCACCCACGCCGACCCGGCCATCGCAGCCCATTCGCACCGCTTCTTCCGCGCCGAACCCGGCGGGTACGGCGAAGGCGACCGCTTCCTCGGCATCCGGGTCCCGGTCGTGCGCCAAGTGGCGCGAGGCGGACGCGACCTCTCGCTCGCGAACATCGCATCGATCCTCCGCTCCGAGTGGCACGAGGAACGCCTGCTCGCCCTGGTCCTCATGGTCGAGCGCTTCAAGAAGACCGACGCAGCGAAGCGCCATGCCCTGCACGATGCCTACATCGCCTACCTCCCCCACGTGAACAACTGGGATCTGGTCGACATCTCCGCCCCCTGGCTCGTCGGCACCCACCTTCTCCGAAGCGACCGCAGCCTCATCTACGAATTGGCCCACTCGGGCGAACTCTGGCCCCAGCGCACCGCCATGATGGCCACCTTCGCCTTCATCCGCGCCGGCGAATTCGAAGACACGCTGGCCGTCGCCGACATCCTGCTTCAACATGAGCATGACCTGATCCACAAGGCCGTGGGTTGGATGCTGCGCGAGGTGGGCAACCGCGACAATCGCGCCGAAGAGGCGTTTCTCAAGGAGCATCACCCGTCCATGCCCCGCACCATGCTACGCTACGCCATCGAGAAGTTCCCCGAGCCACGACGCCGAGCCTACCTGGAGGGCCGTCCATGACCGATCCCGACATGAGCCTCCACATGACCCGCGACGAGTTCCGCAAGCGCGGCCACGAGATCGTGGACTGGATCGCCGACTACTGGGACCGCGTGGAGACCCTGCCGGTGCGCAGCGCCGTCGAGCCCGGCGACATCCGCGCCATGCTGCCCGACCGGGCCCCCGCCGAGGGGGAAGACTGGGACGCGATCATCAAGGACATCGAGACCATCGTGATGCCGGGCATCACCCACTGGCAGTCCCCCGGCTGGTTCGGCTACTTCCCCGCCAACGTGTCGGGGCCGTCGGTGCTGGGCGAGCTGCTGTCGTCGGGGCTCGGCGTGCAGGGCATGCTCTGGTCCACGAGCCCCGCCTGCACCGAGATCGAAACCCACGTGATGGACTGGCTCGTGGAGATGCTCGGCTTGCCCGACCGCTTCCTGAGCAGCGGCCAGGGCGGCGGCGTGATCCAGGACACCGCCAGCAGCGCCGTCTTGTGCGCCCTGCTCGCCGCCCGCGACCGCAGCGAGGACGGCCGGGCGGCGGTGGCCTACGCCTCCACCCAGACCCACTCCTCGGTGGAGAAGGCCGCCCGCATCGCCGGGCTCGGCAGCGACGGCATGCGGGCCATCGCTGTCGACGCGGCCTACGCCATGGACCCCGCCGCCCTGCGCGCCGCCATGGCCACCGACCGCGACGCCGGCCTCTCCCCCGCCTTCGTCTGCGCCACCCTGGGCACCACCTCGAGTCACGCCTTCGACCCGCTACCCGCCATCGCCGAAGTGTGCGTCGAGTTCGGTGCCTGGCTTCATGTCGACGCCGCCCACGCCGGCACCGCCGCCCTCTGCAACGAATTCCGCGGCATGAACGTCGGCCTCGAACACGCCGATTCGTACTGCTTCAATCCCCACAAGTGGATGTTCACGAACTTCGACTGCGACTGCTTCTGGGTGGCCGACCGGCGCGCCCTGCTGCGCAGCTTGAGCATCCTGCCCGAGTACCTGCGCAATGCGCCCACAGACTCGGGGGCCGTGATCGACTACCGGGACTGGCACGTACCTCTCGGCCGTCGTTTCCGGGCGCTGAAGCTGTGGTTCGTGATCCGCCATTACGGCGTGGCAGGATTGAAGCATCACGTGCGGCAGCACGTGGCCTGGGCGCAGGAGTTCGCGGGTTGGGTCGAGGCCGTCGAGGATTGGGAGGTGGTCGCGCCGGCGCCGTTGAACCTCGTCTGCTTCCGCCATCGGGGCGGCGATGAGGTGAACGAACGCATCATGAACACGGTGAACGACGAGGGACGCGTCTTCCTGACCCACACCAAACTCGACGGGCGCTTCACCCTGAGGCTGAGCGTGGGACAGACGCACACCGAGCGACGTCATGTGGAGTTGGCTTGGGAGCGACTGCAGGCCGCCGCCGGTCAGCTGCCCGTCGCATCCTGACGGTGGAGGAAGCAAGGCGGATGATCGACCTCGAGATCGGTCACAGCGCCGGCGTGACGTCCGCAATCCTCGCCGTCGCAGCAGGTGACACACACCCGCTTGTGGCAGGAAAAGCCGAGCAGTTCGACGTCGCGGCTCAGGAAGCAGTCCAAAACGGGCTCTTCGCGCAGCAGGTCCGTGCTCAGGTATTTCTTGTTGTCGTCGGCGAAGACGGTGGTCACCACCGCATCGCCGCCGAGACGGTCCTGAGCGATCAGGGCGCCGAGGAAATTCGCCCCCGACGAGATCCCCACGCCCATGCCGAGTTCCGCCGCGAGGCGCTGGGCCATGATGATCGCGTCGCCGTCGTCGACGGCGATCACTTCGTCGAGCTGGTCAAGGTCCACGATGGCCGGAATGAACTCGTCGCTGATGCCCTGGATGCGGTGCTTGCCAATCTTGTAGCCCGTTGAAAGGGTCGGCGAATTGGCTGGCTCGAGGGGATGGATCTTCACATCGGGATTCTGCGAACGGAAATACCGCCCCACGCCCATCACGGTGCCGCCTGTGCCGACACCCGCAACGAAAGCGTCGGGGACCAATCCGTTGAACTGGAGCTGCCACCAGATTTCCGGGCCGGTGGTCTCTTCATGGGCGGCGGCATTGTCGGGATTGGAGAACTGGCACGGCAGGAACCCGTCGCAGGCTGCCGCGGCGTCTTCGGCCATTGCAATGCTGCCGATAAACCCACCATCGTCTTTCGAGACCAGACGGATCTCGGCACCGAGGCTGCGGATCAGGTCCTTGCGCTCCTGGCTCATCCAGTCCGGCATGAAGATCGTCACCGGATGGCCGAGGGCCCGCCCCACCGCAGCGATGGCGATGCCCGTGTTGCCGCTGGTCGCCTCGAAGATGGGGGCGCCGGGCCGGAGTCGACCGTCTTGGTGAGCCCGACGCAGGATGTGCAGGGCCATGCGGTCCTTGATGCTGCCGGTGAGATTAAGATGTTCGGCCTTGGCGTGGATGATACGGCGGTGTCCACGGAAGCTGCACTCGATGGCCAGCAGCGGCGTGTTGCCGAGCATGTGGGAGAGGGCGAGGAAGCGGTTGAATCCGTTGCTCTGGTTGTCCACGATCAAGTGCCTCCAGGGCAAAAACACCTGTATTTATCCTGCGCAGCGAACGCCCAACGTTATGGTGGGTATTATGAAGAATGATTGCGCACAAATCAAGATCTTCGAAGAAGTGAAACCGGATGACTCGCCACCTGACCCGTCCTACGTTATCCTGCCCTGATATTCATTCGAACCCGTTCATTGGCCTCGCTCCCCACAGACCAGGGAGGACCCAACGATGACCCCGATCAGCCTGACCGAAACCCTGGCCATCCAATTCCGCTACACGTTCAACGTGGTCAACGCCACTCTCGAGGGCATTCCCGAAGACGATTACTTCTTCGCTCCGGATCCGGGCGGCAACTGCCTGAACTGGGTACTCGGGCACATCGTGAGTTCGCGGAACGGCATGCTGGCGATGCTGGGACGAGAGCCCGTGATCGACCGCGACCTGGAGAAGCGGTACCGACGCGGCACGCCGGCGTTGACCGATCGGGAAGGCAGCCTCGACTCCCCAACGTTGCTCGAAGCATTCCGACGTTCCCAGGATGTCATCATCAGCGGGCTCGCGTCACTCACTCCCGAGGCTCTAACAGAACCGGCGCCGTTCAGCCCCTCGAACAATCCCGAGGAGACACTGGGCTCCCTGTTCGCCGGGCTCAGTTTCCATGAGTCCTATCATGTCGGACAGCTCGGCATCCTGCGTCGACTGACCGGAGCGGACGGCGTCATCAAATAGGTCCGCCCCTGGCGATGATCCGCAAGCGGGTTGATCTTGTGAGAAACCGGAGGAATACGACATGCGCCGCATACTGATGATCATCGCCGCCGCACTGATCGCCGCGACCGCCCTGGCCGGGCACACCGTCGAGAAGAAGACCGAGCAGAAGAAGACGGAGGAGACACCCGTGAAATACAACGAGCTCGACGAAATGGAAAAATCGGTGATCCTGAACAAGGGTACCGAGCGTCCCGGCACCGGACGCTTCGAGAACTTCTTCGAGCAGGGCACCTACATCTGCCGCCGCTGCAATGCGGCGCTGTACCACGCGTCGTCCAAGTTCCACTCGGGTTGCGGCTGGCCGAGCTTCGACGACGAGATCGAGGGTGCCGTCACCAAGAAGACCGACCGCGACGGTCGCCGCACCGAAATCCTCTGCGCCAACTGCGACGGCCACCTCGGCCACGTGTTCACGGGTGAAGGCTTCACCGACAAGAACACGCGCCACTGCGTGAACTCGGTATCGTTGGACTTCGTGAGGGACGGCGACGCCCTCCCCCCCCTTGCAACCGCCAAGTAGCCTGTATTTCAGCAGGTTGCAGGACATAAAAAGAGCCCCGCTGCCGACGTCCTTGTCGGCAGCGGGGCGGGGAAGGGATGGCTACTCAGCCTTCCACACCGGGATCCGTCCCGGCGTCCACGGCGCACCCATGGCCTCCAACCCGTTTTCGAATTCCACCAGATCCGTTTCCACCAGTTCACGCAGCTGCTTCAGCAGAGGCGGGAACTGTTCCGACACCAGGCGATAGGTTTCGCGGTGGGTGCCGGTGGGTCCCTGCGCCGTGTCCCAGCCGCCCCACGCCACGGAACCGAGGCGGGAACTGAGAGACGGCGGTGTCGGCTCGCTGCGTCGAGCGATCGTGTTGTCGCCGTGGAGGACCAACACGATGTCCTTCAAGCGAGTCTCGAGTTCGTTCAACTTCGCAAGCTGGACGGGATCCGCTTCGGTGGTATTGAACAACGCGGCGCGCAGATGGTCAAGCCGCTCTTGCGTCTCATTGACAACTCTTCCGGTGCCCGACACGGCGCGCTGCAGTTCGGCGGTGGCGCGATGGAAGGCGGCGAGCTCGCCGCGGTCGGTCGCTGTCAGCCTGGTCGAGTAGAGCGGCTTCAGCTCGAAGCTCTGCGCGTCGGTCAGCGCGGCGACCTCGCCGTCGATGACCGAGTAGGCCTGGACGCTGTAGGTGCCCGGAGGCGCCATCGGTCCGCCGTCGTCGCTCGGGGTCGTGCCGGCGGGACGCAGGGTGGCGTCGCACATGTCCCACACCACGCGGTGCATGCCCGAGGCGTTGGGACCGGCGATGCGGCGCACGATGCGGCCGGACTCGTCGCGCACCATGAACACCACGGCGGGCTCGTGCTCGCGATCCTCGGCGCGCAGCTCGTCCCAGCTCGGGTAGTACACCGGCTCGGCGGCCTCGAACTTCTTCTTCTCTGCGGCCCGGCGCTTGTCCGTGCGGCTCTCGAAGCCCTCCTTCATCCAGAAGGTGAACACGGCGCCCACCGGAGGGTTGTCGGCCACGTAGAAGCTGTCGCCCTGACTGCCCTTCTTGCGGCCGCCGAAGGGGCTGCTCTCGTGGAACATCCAGGCGTCCTTGACCGGGAACATGACGGCCTGCTCGGTCTCGAACATCTCGGCGGTGGCGTGACGCAGGGGCGTGTAGTCGTCGAGGATGTAGATGCCGCGGCCGAAGGTGCCCACGGCCAAGTCGTTCTCACGACGCTGGATATCCAGGTCTCGCACGGCTATGGGCGGTAGGCCTGCGCCCAGCTTCACCCAGCGCTTGCCGCCGTCGAGGGTGAAGAACGCGCCGAACTCGGTGCCGCAGAACAGCAGGTCCGGGTTGATGTGGTCCTGCTTGATCACGTGGGCGTTGCCGCGTTCGGGCAGGTCGCCGGCGATGCTCTGCCAGGACTTGCCGTGGTCGTCGGAGCGCATGACGTAGGGCTTGTAGTCGCCCTTCTTGTGGTTGTCGAAGCAGGCGTAGACGCGTCCCTCGACGAAGCGGTCGGCGGTCACGTCGCCGATGTAGCTCATCTCGGGCACGCCCTTGAAGGTCTCGGTGCGGGTCCATGTGGCGCCGCCGTCCTTGGTGCAGGCGAAGACGCCGTCGTCGGTGCCGGTGTAGATCAGGCCTTCACGGAGCACCGATTCGTCGATGGCGATGAGCGCCCCGTAGAACGAGGTGCTGGTGTTCTTGGCCACCGCGTCGACGCTCCACAGCTTGCCCATGACCTCGAGCTTGTTGCGGTCGAGGTTGCGGGACAGATCGCCGCTGATTTCGCGCCAGGACATCCCCATGTCGTCGCTCTGGACGAGGATCTGGCCGCCGTAGTAGAGGCGGTGGGGGTCGTGGGGGCTGATCAGTAGGGGCGTGTTCCAGTTGAAGCGGTAGGCGGGGTCGCCCCACTTCGGCTGCGGCTGGATGTCGATGGTCTCGCCGGTCTTGCGGTCGTAGCGCACCAGCCCGCCGTACTGCCACTGGCTGTAGACGATGTCGGGGTCGGTGGGATCGACCTGGGTCTCGTAGCCGTCGCCCCCCACGGTGATGTACCAGTCGCTGTTGCGGATGCCGTGGTTGGTGGTGTTGCGCACCTTCGTGCCCAGGGAGTTGTTGTCCTGGGTGCCGCCGTAGACGGTGTAGAAGGGCGCGTCGTAGTCCACGTGCACCTTGTAGAACTGGGTGACCGGCAGGTTGGGCTTGAATTCCCAATTTTCGGCGTCGTCCCAGGTCTCGTAGATGCCGCCGTCGCAGCCCACCAGCAGGTGGTCGGTCTTGCCGGGGTCGATCCAGACGGCGTGGTCGTCCACGTGCTTCGACCGGGTCGAGGCATTGGACCAGGTGGCGCCGCCGTCGTCGCTCTTGGCGAGGAAGGTGCTCGCCGACCAGATCCTGTCGGGGTTCACGGGGTCGACCGTGATCTCCTGATAATACTGGGGGCTGCCCGAAACGTAATCGCTGGCCTTGTTCCAGGTCTCGCCCATGTCGTCGGAGCGGAAGAAGCCGCCCTTGCCCTGGGCCGCCTCGACGATGGCGTACAGGCGGTCGGGGTCGCTGGGCGCGATGTCCATGCCGATGCGCCCCTTGTCGACACCGGGCAGGCCCTTGTTGATCTCGCGCCAGGTCTTGCCGCCGTCGGTCGACTTGTGCACGCCGCTCTCGGGGCCGCCGTTGAGCAACACCCAGACATGGCGTCGACGCTGGTAGGACACGGCGTAGAGGACGTCGGGGTCGCGGGGGTCGAGGTGGACCTCGCTGACGCCGGTGTCGTCGCTGATGTGCAGGACGCGCTCCCAGGTGGCGCCGCCGTCGGTGCTCTTGTAGAGGCCGCGGTCGCCGCCGGCGTTCCACAGCGGGCCCTGGGCCGCCACGTACACGACGTCGGAGTCGCGGGGGTCGACGACGATCATGCCGATGTGCTCGCTGTTCTCGAGCCCCATCTTATTCCAGCTCTTGCCGCCGTCGATGGTCTTGTAGACGCCGTCACCGTAGGAGACCGACCGCTGGGAGTTGTTCTCGCCGGTGCCGACCCAGACCACGTCGCTGTCGCGGGGGTCCATCGTCACGCAGCCGATGGAGTACGAGGTCTGGCCGTCGAAGACAGGCTCGTAGGTCGTGCCGGCGTTGACGGTCTTCCAGACGCCGCCGGAGCACACGGCCACGTAGTACTCGGCGTGGTCGGCGGGATTCACGGCGAAGTCGGCGATGCGGCCGCTGGTCACAGCCGGGCCGACGAGGCGCCACTTGAGGGCGCCGAAGTTGCCGGAGTTGATGGGGTTCTTGTCCTCTTCCTTGTCCTTGTCCTTATCCTTCGCGAAGGCCGACACGGGTGCGGCCAGAAGGGACAGGGCGGCGAGGATCCAGAGCAGTCGTCGCATGGAGGGCCTCCGGGTGACGGAACGGCGCAGCGTAGGGGGTGTCGCCGGATCGGTCTTGGGATGAATGAAATGAAGTGCGCCCGAGGTGGGCACGTTGCGATCGAGGCCGAAGTCAGAGCGGATCGGCTGGGGGGTACGGCGAGGTCGGCTCGTCATGGAACGAGTTGCTCCTTCGTGAACGGGACCTCCGGAAACCACCCGGGAAGTATTGTGCAGGATGGAGGCGGGGAGATCAAGGACCATCGGAGCGCCGGATCGGCCACGGATCGACAGCATGTTCCCGCCGTGCCGTTCAACGGAACATGTGTTTCAAGTCGCTCATGGTGGACTTCTCGTCCGCGACCGGCGCATCGAGGTACGGGAACCAGTCGAACACAACCACCTCGGTAGAATCATCAGCAGCGTCGTGGATCCAAGCCTGGATCGAATCGGGATCCGATGTGCCCCACCAGTTGTTGCGCATGTCGACGTGGGCCTCCACGTTCGGCGGGTCGTCGAGCTTCAGACCTTGGGGCGTGGTTGCGACATATCGAGTTCCCTTGGCGAGGTTGCAATCGGTGATCCTGCAGTTCGAGAGACCCGAAAAGATAAGCGTGGCTTCCGATATCGATTCGAAAATTGTGTCGGTGATGGTAACATCGCTGCCGGATTCGATGCTCTTGACTCCCCTCGCAGTGTCTTCGACTCTACATTGCTCGATTATAAGTGATGAATGCGGAGCAACTCCGACGGCACCATATTGTAGCCCCCTGAATAAACAGTTATTGATACGAACATCGCCTCCGGCGACCACCCCTCCTACACCGCCAATGAACGTCGAGTTCATGATGGCGACAGACGAGAGAGACCAGCCAATTGAAATGTGTCCAGACGATGGGTCGACATCATCATCATCGAAGAACTCACAGTTCAGGATGACGGAATTCGGGGTCGATAAGGCTATGAAATGGGTTCCATTGCTCGGTTGGTTTCCGAACCAGGTGTTCCGAACGAGGAATTCTCCATTTGAAATAAGGGCTCCGTTTCGGTTCCCATTGAAGACACAATCGACGAGGATCGTTTTCTCCAGCCTATAGGACAGGATTCCGGCCCGCAAATTGCGAACCGTCAAGTTTTGTATCGTCAATCTTTGATTGCCCCAGTTGTCGTCGGCGAAGACGCCTACCACCCTTTCCGTCTGCCCTCCCCATCCGTCCCATCCTTCTCCGGGTACACCGATGAAGGTACTGTCTACACCTGCTCCGATGATCGTCAACTCCTCCTGGCGGAGCTGAATACAGGCTCGATAAAACTCCTGGGGCTCAGCACATCCGAAGGACTCGGGATACGATCCCGGCCCGACCATGATCGTGTCCCCGCTCGCCGCCGCGTCCACCGCGAGCTGGATGATCCAGAAATCCCCTGAACCGTCCCGCTCCACATGCCATGTCCGCGCCGTCGCCGTCGCGGCGGTAACGATCAATATCAGAATGCTCGACACGAAGCAGGATCGTTTCATGGTCCGCCCTCTGGGAACGGGGGGAGCCCGGCCCCCCCCGGGGAATGAAATCCGTCGAGATCGATTACTTGATCATCGTGACGCGGCTTGCGGTGGACCGCCGTCCGTCGTCGACCCGCACATAATACGTTCCGCTCGGCACCGCGGCGCCGGCTTCATTCTGGCCGTCCCATACGACCACATGATCGCCCGCCGGCATTTCGCTGGAGACGATCCGCCGAACGAGTCGCCCCCGCAAGTCGTACGCGCTGACCGACACGTTTGCGGTCCGTTCCAGCGAGAACGCCAGGCTCACACGAGGATTGAACGGGTTCGGGTAGGCCTCGATGGATAGGGTTGCCTCAGGCAAGGCGTTTTCCGTTGCTTCATTCTGTTCCGTCACCCTGCCGAGCACCAGCACAGCGCCGCTCTTACCCGCGGACATGACGGGATGAACCGCGAACCTGGCCGTCTCCTTCATGGCATGCCAGGTCTCTCCGTCGCCGGTGAACCAGCTTGTGATCACACCGTCGCCTTCCTCGTAGCCGAGACCGGCACCGCCGCCGGCGCCCTCGTGGGAGAACCCATCTCCTGCGCCGACCTCGAATATCAGGTAGAGGCCCGCCGTCTCCGAGCCGACCGGCTGCGTGAACCAGGCCTCGCTCCAGCCGCCGGTCACGCCGTACACCTGCTCCGAAAGCTGCGTCGCCGCGGCCACGTCCTCGGGATCGGTGATCTCGCCGGCCACCGCAGACACGTTCATGAACGGCGTCCCGCCGTCGTTGTTGTACCACGCCACGCCCTCGGTGGCCTGTCCCTCCGTCAATGGGACCCAGACGGCGAAAGCCGGGCAGCCGGCATCGTCCGGCAACCCGACGACGCCCAAGACGCCATCGGCGCCCATGGTGATCTGGGGCGACAGGAAGAGCCAGAGAGTCGCAGCGAGAATCGGAATGGACTTCGTCATGACATCCTCCTTCATGAGCCCTGCAGGCAGGTCGAGATCGTCGCACTGCGCTCTGTGCTCGTGCTCGTGTAAGTCCCGATCGCGCTCTTGACGATGTAATTGAACTTGCAGATCGCTTCGCAGTCCCGCGGCTTGATCAATATATGCTGGTATGTCCCGCGGGTCGTGGCCGACGTCGAGTGAATGACCCCGGGGGTGTTCGGCGTATAGGTGATCGTTTCATCGACACAGAGTGTCGGACGGTGGTGCGCCGGACTGAGCGTAACGGCGTCGAGCGACTGATCGCCGACCCAACTTGTTTCCCATTGCCATTTCCAGAGCCAGACTTCGTTCAGGACGTCGTAGACGAGCTGGAACGACACCGTCGAGTCGTCGACCTTCGGCGCCAGCTGGATGTCGTGGTATTGGTTGGGCTCGAGGCCATAGTACTGCTGAAGATCTCCACACGGCCACTTGATCGTCACGTCCACCGGCCCGCCGTAGTCGCCCAGGCCGAACAGCCTCGTCAACTCGGGCTGGCTGGCGTAACCCGAACCGCCGCCGCTGATCAACTGGGCTTGGACATGATCGCCCGCGCTGACGATCACGGTGGCGCCGATCCCGTAGGAGTTGTCCTGGCCCGACTCGCAGCGGATGTCGAAGCCGATCCAGTTGGCCTGGACATGATTCTGGGCCGGTGCGGCCTTGTAGAAGAAGTAATTGTCGTTGGGGCCGTCTCCGTAGTCGTATCTGCCGCAATACAGCTCCGTGAAGCCGTCGAACGTCATGTCGGAGGGGAGGATCCCGTCTGTCTGACCTCCGAGTTCGTTCAATTCGGAACCCGTCTCGTTCACGAATGTGAAGTCGACAGCTCCGGCACGATTGCCGTACAGGTACGGGTGGGTGTGGGGAAAGTTCACGATCTGGGCAAGAAGGAGGTCGATCCGACCGTCCAAATCATAGTCGAGAATTTCGAGATCACGTGGTTCTTCCGATGTGATATTCGATTCCCAGGCCGGCGACAAGACGCCCGAGCCGTCGTTGGCGAAGTAGCCGACCCAGTTCGTCTGGTGGTAGGCGATATCGAGATCCGCGTCGTTATCGACGTCCATCACGACTCCCAGCCCATTGCGGTTCCAGGCAAGGTCGAAGCCCGACCCGAACATGGTCGTCGTCACGTTCACGAAGACGCCGCCGACGTTCTTCAGATAGAGATTATGTTCTCCGGGATCCTCGCCGACCGAGGAAGCATGGCCCTGCATGACCACGAGATCACCGTCGTGATCTCCATCGAAGTCGGCCCATAACACGGACATCGCCTTCTGCGTCTGGGGAATGCCGTGGGACGTCGTCTCGTCGGCGAACATGCGCCCGCCCGTGCCGTCCGGGATGTTGTGGTAGAAATGCTGACTGTTGGAAAGGCCGTTCTCCTGGGATCCGTCCAGGACATAGAGGTCGAGGAACGAGTCCCCATCGATGTCGCCCCAGGCTCCGTTGATCGTGCCGAGAGCAGGGTCGAGGCCCAGGCTCGTGGTGGCCTTGACGAAGCCTGAGCTGGTGCCATGGTAGAGTTGTTGGCCTTCATGGTTGGGAGCGTAGAAGTCGAGGATGCCGTCGTTGTCGAAGTCGGCTAAGAGGATGCCGGCGGTGCCGTTTTCGGGCTGAATATCCCAGACATAGACGTCGTATGGATAGAATGTCGGAACACCTGCATCCATGTAGCCAACCGACTCGAAGTAAAGCGTTTCGTTTACGCCTTGCGTGTTCTTATCCCGAAACGTGATGATGAGATCTTTGTAGCCATCCCCGTTCTTGTCGAATGCGATGGCATTCGTTGGATAATCGTTGATTGCGTAGTCCAGTTCAGTGTTCCCGGATCGGTTCCAGTACTTCACCGTATCCTGGGACCATGAGGGGGGGAGTGAAAACGAATGTCGAAATCACCGCAAGTGCACAGACACACACCCGCTCCAATCGGGGGAATGAGAGCATGGATTCTCCTTTCGATTTCTTATAATCACGAAAGCGATATGAGTGGGCGATGTGACCATCGTAGGGAGTCGCGGGATATGAGTCAACTCCATCGTTGGTCATACTCATGGTCACACACAGTCCATCATCACCCGATGGCATAGCCACGGGAGCCTACACAAGGAGCACAATGGATCACTCCTGGCAAATGTCTGAGCAGATTTCAGCCTATTCCTATCGACCCAACCCCTGTTCCACCACCACCTGTACCGCCAAGAACACCCCGAACACACACACGATCGCCGCTCCCGTCGGCAGATCGAATACGTAGCTCGCCGCCGCACCCGCGACCACCGCCAGCATGCCCACGCCCAGCGTATAGACGAACTGCAGCCGGTCGCATGCGAACAGCCGGATCCCCATGACCGTCGGCACCACCAGCAGCGCGAAGACCAGCAGCACGCCGGCCACCTGCACGCTTGAGGTCACGACGGTGCCGAGGATGGCGTAGAAGGCCAGGTCCCACCAGCCGACCCGCAGGCCCTCGGTGCGGGCCTGTTCGTGGTCGGTCGAGATGCGGCGCAACGGCTTGCGCCACAGCCAGAGCAGGCCGCCGAGCGCGCCGTACAGGATCGCCGTCTTCAGGACGATGGGCCAGGTGACCCAGAGGATGGCGCCCACCAGCAGATGGCGGATCTCCTCGCCGCCGTGGGGCACCTGGGTCAGCACCAGGATCATCGCGGCGCTGGCCACCGCGTAGATGATGCCGATGTACGCCTCCTGGGGCACCCGCGTGTCTCGAGTGCGCGTGGCGGCGATCAGCACGGCGCCGAGGTAGGTGGCAAGCAGGGCGACGACGTAGGTGCCGTCGGTGCCGATCTCGCCGCCGAGCAGCAGGGCGATGGCCACGCCGAAGGCCGCCGTCTGGGCCAGGGCGATGTCCACAAAGATCACGCCGCGGCGCACGACGTGCCAGCCGAGGTGGGAGTGCATGGCCACGAGGATCAGGGCCATCACGACCGGAGCCGCCATCATCTCTACGAAGCCGCTCATGGGCCGCCCCGTTCGCCGGCCGCGGCCACGAGGCGTGCGACGATGGTATCGATCAACTGGATGTAGCCGTCGATGCCGTCCTCGGCGCCGGTGGCCGCCGGCAGGACCGCGAGAGGGGCGCCGATCCGTTCGGCGGTGCGGCGGGCGACGTCGATGTGGCTCCAGGTGGCGGCGACGACGATCACGTCGCCCAGCTCGCGTCCCCGCTCGACCATCTGCTGCACGTGCTTCGGGGAGGGAGCGATGCCGGGCCGGTGTTCGATCTCGCCGTAGACATCGAGGCCGAGCCAGTGCACGAGATAGGTCCAGGTCTGGTGGTAGAGCAGGATGTGGCCCGCGCGGACCGGTGCGATGGCCGTCTCCCATTCGCGCAGCTTGCCGCGCATGGCCTGGGCGAAGGCGTCGGCGCGTCGGGCGTAGTCGGCGGCGTGGTCCGGGTCGAGCTCGCCCATGCGGGCGGCCATGCGCTGGGCCACGAGCACCATGGCGCGGGGGTCGAGGTTGTAGTGGGGGTTGCCAAGGGGGTGGATGTCGCCCTGGCCGCGGTCGGCGCCACGCCCGGGGACGTCGAGAATCTCTGTCAGGGCGGTCGAGCAGTCCAGATCGCCCTTCGCGCCCGGCCGGACCTTCGGGTTGCGGGCCTTCGTGATCAGCGGCGGCAACCAGGCCACCTCGAGTTCGAGGCCGTTGTAGACGAGCAGGTCGGCCTTGCCCAGCTTGCGGGCCAGGCTGGGCTTGGCGGGCAGGTAGTGGGGGTCGGAGTCGCCGGGGCAGAGGATCGAGACCTCGACGTCCTCTCCCCCGACCAGCGCGGCCAGATTCCCCAGGTCGGAGGTGGTGGCCACGACCTTCAGCCCGGCGGAGGCGGACGCGGCGCCTAGCAAGAGCGCGGCCAGGATCATCGGCGTGATGCGCTTCATGTCATCCTCCTAGTACAGGTGCGCCGGGTGGGACCCGATCGTGAAGTTCCACTGCACCGCGACCCGCAGGTCCGATGCTGCGCCGTCGATCTCCTCGATCCGGGAGACCTCGGCGCGCAGGGAGCTGAAGTGGCTCGGCGCGTAGGTGGCGGCGGCATGCCACTCGGTCCAGTCGGCGCCGGCGACCTCGACGTCGTTCACACGGCCGTACCCCGCACCCAGCCACCAGTCGCGGTGGACACGGTACTGGCCGAGGGCGAACCAGCCCGTCGGATCGGCCGCGGCGTTGTCGGCGTCGGGCAGGTAGGCCTCGACCGACACCTCGGCGGCGGGGCCTTGGGAGCGGCCCGACGCGACCCACTTCCAGGTGGCGTCGACGCCCAGGAGGTTCAGCTCGCCGGCCAGGTCCTCATGCCGGGCGGCGGGTCCGGCGAGGTAGGAGCCGCCGAGTTCGAAGGTGGCGTCGTCGGTCAGGTCCCAGAGGTTGGACCAGTGAGCGCCATACGCGGGACTGCGGTCCTCGGCGTCGAAGATCTCCGCATCGCCGTTCACGCCGTACACGGCCACCTCCGACCACCAGGGCAGCGGCAGGGTGGCGTCGACCTTGGCGCCGATCTCGGTCAGGCCGTGGTCGCCCAGGATCAGCTGCTGGGCCAGGGGTGCCCGCGAGAAGCCGTACTGGTGGGTGTGGAGCACGGCATGGCGGCCGACGGGCAGGTAGAAGCGGCCCAGGGTGAGGCCCAGGCCCGCCGGCATGGCGGTGCTCGTGAGAGTGGCGAGCTCCAGGTCCGTCTCCATGCCGTGGGCCTCTTCACCGTCGTGGGCATGGGCGGGATGGAAGGCCAGCACGACGTCGGCGGTCCAGAAGGGATCGACAACCGAGGTGAGTTGGATTTCCGCCTCCTGCAGCTTGACGAAGTTCTCGTGGGCGGTGGGCGTGTCGTCGTTCCACTGCCCGAGGAAGAGGGCGTTGAGGCTGATGGCGGGGTTCATGGCGTTGGAGACGCCCGTGGCGGTGGATGAGGCGCCGGCCGCGATCGAAGCGGTCAGGGCCAGAGCAGCCGCGGTGATCAGGAATCGTTTCATGGTTCTCCTCCGGACAGCAAAAGGGACGCCGCGGAAAATCGATGTCGAGCGCGGCTGTCGTGCTGGGATGGACCGGGATCAGGAGGAGCGGGGCGGGGCACGGGATCCCGGAAGACCGGGGCCGTCGGCTTCGGAACAACGCACGACGACGCCGTCGGGCGCCGTGCCGACGACGAGCGGCTCGGCGGCGAAATCAGGGGCGTCTTCTACGACCACGCCGCCGTGGAAGACCAGGCAAGCGCAGTGGTCGGGATCGGCGGCGGCGTGGTCGTGGCCTGCATGGCGGATATGATGGTCAAGATGGCCCGCCTCGAAGGCGGCGCCGAAGAGGAGCAGCATGAGGGCCAGCACACGAAGGGTCGCCGGCGTACGTCTGTTGATGTTAGTCTCGGCGAACATGGCGTCATCATAGCCGCACCGTCCCTACATGGCAATATGGACGGAACCAGGGAGCGGCCGTCGTGTAGAAGCCCGGTTCATGTCCTTACCCCCTGACCGAGGACTCATCACCATGCGCTTGATCACGATCGCGGGCCTCGTGCTCGCCGTGGCCGCCGCCGCGGCGGCTGCTCCCGTCATCGACATCGTTTCCGGTGTCCCCCACGTCCGCAGCACCTCGTCCATCGAGGGAGCACAGTTGGTCGAACTCCAGGAACTCTGGCGCGCCGGCGGCGCCGACGACGAGGAGAACTTCTTCGGCGTTCCCACCGAGGCCGTCGCCGGTCCGGACGGCCGCGTGTATCTGCTCGACACCCAGCTCGCGACCATCCACATCTACGAATCCGACGGCACCTTCGCCGGCACCGTGGGCCGCGACGGCGACGGCCCCGGGGAATTCCGCTTCCCCACCGGCATGGTGCGCCTGCCCGGGCAGCGCCTGGCCGTGACTGCGGGCATGGGCGGCAAGATCGTCGTGGTGAACGAGGACGGCACGCCTTCGGCCTCCATCACCCCCGGCGACGAGGCCGCCGGCGGCTTCCAGTCGTTCTTCGACGTCAAGGCCCGCGGCGAGCACCTGGTGCTGTGCGGCGCTCAGATGGCCTTCGCTGACGGAGGCATGAAGGAACGCCGCTACCTCGCCTCTTATGACGCCGCGACCGAGGGCTTCGCGACCACGTACTGGGAACTGTCGGGCGTCCGCGACATGAGCAAGCCCAAGTTCATCGAGAAGGACGAATACTTCGCCGCCAACCGCTACGACGTGGACGCCGAGGGCCGCGTCTACGTGGCCGACAACCGCGACGCCTACTCCGTGTCGGTCTACGGACCCGATGGTGGACTGGAGCGTGTCATCGAGCGCCCCGACTACGCGCCGCACGTTCGTACCGATGACGAAAAGGCCGACGTGACCAGCGGCATGGTCATCATGACCGGCAACGGCCGCCTCGAGATCGAGAACGTGGTGGAGGACGCAGCCCCGGCCATCGACTCCTTGTTCCTCGACGACGACGGCCTGCTCTGGGTCATGGACGGCCACGCCGAGCGTCACGAGGGCGTTTACCGCCGCTACGACGTGTTCGCGGCCGACGGCGCCTGGCTGCGCACCGTCGACATCGTGCTGCCCGGCAACAACGAAGAAGACGGACTGATGCCTCTTGGCGACGGCCGGTTCCTTCACGTCATCGGCCTCTCGGGAGCCGCCGAGGCCATGCAGGCGGGCGTCAACGCCCGTCACGGCGGCGACGGCGCGGTCGCCGGCGACGACCTCGGCGAGGGCGATCCCCTCGAAGTCATCTGCTACCGGCTCTGACCTTCCATCTTCGTCGGGAACACCCACCGTGTTCCCGACGTAGACGGGGAGGCATCGCCGAGGAGGAACCCATGACGATCCCGAACCGCATCACCCGACTCTGGAAATCCTGGTGGCCCACGTTGCTGACCATCGTCGTGGTCTTCAGCTTCCGCGCCGCGGTGGCCGACTGGTACGACGTGCCCAGCGGCTCGATGCAGCCCACCCTGCTCGAGGGCGACCGCATCACCTGCGACAAGACCGCCTACGACTGGCGTCTGCCCATAGTCGGCGTCGTGGCCCACCGGAACGACCCGGAGCGAGGTGATGTGGTCATCTTCCCCTCGCCCACCGACGGCACCCGTCTGGTCAAGCGCATCGTGGCGGTGCAGGGCGACCTGGTTGAATTGAGGGACAACAGGCTCCATCTCGATGGGCAACCGGCCATCTACATTTCCGGGCCCGCAGACATTCCCTGGAAACTGCCGAAGGAAGACACGGCGCCGCACGTTTATCTGCGGGAGGAACTCGCCGGTGTGGATCACGCTGTTATGCTCACCCCGGGTCACGCACAGCGCAGCAGTTTCGGACCGATGCGCGTGCCCCCCGGCAAGTATCTGATGATGGGCGACAACCGCGACAACAGCGCCGACTCGCGCTGGTTCGGTTTCGTGGACCGCGGCGCCATCGTCGGCCGCGTCGATGCGGTGGCGTTCTCGGTAGATCGGGACCGCTGGTGGAAACCACGCTGGAATCGATTTGCGAGAGGATTGAGTTAGACATCGTCCGGGCCATGCGCCCGGACCCCAAACCGGCCGGAAGGCGGCTCCTCCTAGGGGTGTCGCCACCCCACCCGGCCGGACCAATCGAGAAAGGCTCCTGCGGGGGCCTTTCTCATTTCTATGCACCAGATGTCAACGCCATTGAAGCAAAAGTACCGGTTCGGTATGCTCCGCTCATCGCAATTTCTGATCCAACTCCATCGGAGGCGCTGTGATGACCCGGTTGACATGCCTGCTCTCGGTTCTGCTGATCGCGACCCTGGCCCTCGCCTCAAGCCCGGCACCCCCTCCAACTCCGAGCCACGACCATCTCCTGCCTGAGGCGCCGACAGCCGTGGTGACACTGCGGTCGGTGGATGATCTGCACGCCCTTTGGGCCGAATTCGCCGCGATGGTCGGCTCCGAAGAAGAAGCTGCCGGCCTCCACGCAGCTCTGACCGAAGGCATTCCCGGCTTCGCCGAAATGACGGACTTCAGCCTGCCGTTGGCCATGACCTTTCGCATGCCGCCGGTCATGCTGCAGCAGGAGCCCCTGATCACGCTGTTCCTGCCGCTGCTGCCGGCGATCACCGACGTGAGCGAATACGTGGACATGGAAGACGTTGCAGTGGTTTTGATCAAGGACGGGTACGTCGCCCTGTCGGCCGATCCCGCTTACGAACCGGCCGCGGAAATTCCCGCCCTCGCCGGCGGCATGCTCGACGGCATCGTCAGTGCCAGCGCCGACTTGGGCGGCCTGATCAGCCAGAACCGGGCGATCATCGAAATGGGCCTGGACAGCGCGCCGATGGCCGTAGCCATGGCCGATACTTCGGGCGAGGCCGAGGTGACGCCCGAGCAGGTGACGGCCATGGTCGACGCCGCACGGCTGGTCCTCGATTCGTTGAACCGTGTCGACTTGGCCTTCGACATGGTGAGCAACGACCTGATCGTACGCTCTCACACCGCCATGGCCCCGGGCAGCCCCCTCGACTGCGGCGCCCAGCCCGACTTCGCCGAAGCCCTCGCCCTCACGCGACTGCTGCCGCCGGGTGGCTTGTTCATGCAAACGGCCGCCATGGACCTGAGCAAACTTTTCGAGGTCTTCGGCGGGTTCTACGCCCAGTCCATGCAGGATGCCATGCCAGGTCTCACGCCCGAGAAACAAGAGGCGTTCGAAGCCCTATGGAGCGACTACATGGAACTGGTCGGCTCGAAGATGAACATCATGGCCTCGACCGCGCGGATGGACGACGGCAAGTTCTCCGGTTCGACGGCCGTGAAAGTGGACGGCGCCAAGGATCTGCTCGACGAACTCGCCCGTCACGCCGACACGTTCAACGCCCTCGACCTGGGCTTCACCTACGAGCGTCTGCCCGACGGCGAAGCCGGCGGCCAGCCGGTCTACGGCTGGACGATGGATCTCGAGGGGATGTTCAGGCAGTCCCTTGCCGCCAAGGCCGGCGATGAAGACCTCGACCTGGAGGAGACCGCCAAGATCATGGATGTTCTGGGCTCCATGTCCTCCACGATCCGCCTGTGCGCCCGCGACGACGTACTGCTGTTCGCCCTGGACGACGACCCCGACGGCATCGCCGAGATGGTCCGCACGATGGCGCGGGGCGACGGCCGCGTCGACGCCCGCACCGCCGCCCTCGCCGCCCGGGCGGGATCCGCCTGCCGCGAGGTGTTCTACGGCGACTACGGCGTGATCATGGATTGGATCCTCGGCGTCATGCCCCAGGCGCAGGACATGGCGGTGGGTCCCATCGAGTTCGAAGGTTTCTGGACTTTGGACGGCCCCGACTCCGGCATGGAGCTGGTCGTGGACTTGGACGGAGTGCGGGTGTTCCTGGGATTCATGCAGGCGATGGAGGACGAGGAGTGCGTTGAATTGAGTGGGCATGAGCATGGACACGGAGACTGACGTTCGCCTCACCGCACAACGGAAAGGCCGCCTCGACGGGGCGGCCTTTCTTCGTTCATCCTGAGTGTCTGGTCAGCCCAACGACCCCACCGTCGACTCCACAACCTCAAGAATGTCGCACGTCCGCACGAGCTCCATCATGTTCGTATGGTCCTGGTGCAGCGGCCGATCGATGTCGAGGAACTCGACGGTCTCGCGGATGCGCGCCTTGGCGGCGGCGGTGCCCTTGCCGAAGGAGAAATCACGGAAGTCGAGAGCTTGAGCGGCGGCGAAGAACTCGATCCCCAGTACGCCCCAGGCGTTCTCGCGGATCTGCATGTTCTTGATGGCCGTGTTCATGCCCATCGACACGAAGTCCTCCTGATCGGCGGCGGCGGGAATCGACTGGATCGACGCCGGGGCCGAGAGGATGCGCTGTTCGACGATCAGCGAGTCGGCGGTGTACTGGCTGAGCATCAGGCCGCTGAACATGCCCGCACCCTTGGTCAGGAACGGGGGCAGGCCCACCGACAGCGCGGGATGCAGCAGCCGGTTCAGCCGCCGCTCGCTGAGCACGCAGATGGTCGTGAGCGCCGCACCGGCCATGTCCATGGGCAGCGCCACAGGCGTGCCCTGGAAGTTGGCGCCGGTCAGGGTGATCCCTTCGGCGGGCAGGAAGATGGGGTTGTCCCCTACTCCGTTGAGCTCGGTTTCCACCTGTTCGCGACACCAGCGCACAGCGTCGTGGGCGGCACCGATGACCTGGGGCGACGAACGCATGGAATAGGCGTCCTGCACCTTGGTGGACATCTTGCCGGTCTGCAGGTCCGACTCATCGACACACATGCGGATGGCATTGGCGCTGCGCACTGCACCTCGGAAGCCGCGCAGTTCGTGAATCTTGGAGGTGTACGGCTTGAGGTTGGCGAGCAAGGCCTCGAGCGACATCGCTGCCGCGATCTCGGCCTGCTTCAGCAGCCGATCCATGTCGTAGAGGAAGATGCCGCTCATGGCCGTCAGCAGGTTCGAGCCGTTGATGGTCGCGAGCCCGTCGCGGGCTTCGAGGCCGGGAACAGGAATGCCGGCACGGTCGAGGGCTTCCTTGCCCGGCAGCAGCTCGCCCTTGTAGTAAGCGCGTCCCTCCCCCATCAGCAGCTGGGCGATCTGCGACATGGGCGCGAGGTCGCCGCAGGCGCCCACCGACCCCTTCTGGCAGACGAAGGGCGTGACGCCCTCGTTCAGCATGGCCATCAACGTGAGGGTGATCTCCGGCCGGCAGCCCGAGTTGCCGTGGGCGTGCACGTTGATGCGGCCGCACATGGCGCCGCGCACGTATTCGATGGGCGCCGGGGCGCCGATGCCCGCCGAGTGGTTGTAGATGAGGTATTTCTGGAAGTCCTTGACCTGATCGTCGTCGAGGATGACTTCGCAGAGCTCGCCGATGCCGGTGTTGACGCCGTACATCGTTTCGCGGGCTTCGATCTTCCGCTCCACCATGGCGCGGCAGACTTTGATGCGTTCGAGGGCGTCGGGGTGGAGTTCTACTTTTTCTCCGTGCCGCGCGACGGCGACGAGCTTTTCGAGGGTGAGGCCGGAGCCGTCCAGTACGACGGTCATCTTGGGTCTCCTTCACAGGGGTCGGGTCACCCGGAAGTGTCGACGTCGGTGACGCCGGTCCGGGTCGACTGGAAACGTGCAGGATGGGGGAGCGGGAGTCAAGAGGGGCGCTTGCCGGGCCATCCGTTGACGAGGGTAGTTCAACTTGGTAGCTTGGCGTCCCAAGCAACGACCCCAATCGGGAGCCGCCGTCATGAACCTCTTCCAAGAAATCCGCGAACGCCGCGTCCCCCAGATCTTGGGCGGTTACATCGGTGTCGGCTGGGCTTCGATCCAGTTCCTGGAATTCCTCGAGGGACGCATGACCGTCTCTCCCCATCTTGTGAACCTGATCGCCCTGTCGCTGCTCATGCTGCTGCCCGCCGTGTTGACCATGGCCTGGGTCCACGGACGTCCCGGCCGGGACAGCTGGGGACGGCTGCCGAAGTTCGTCGTACCGGCCAACGTCGTGACCGCAGGGATCATGGTGTTCTTCCTGTTCCAGGGACGCGAACTGGGAGCTGTCACGCAGACCGTCGAGGTGCAGGACGAGAACGGCGAGACGAGCGAGCGCATCATCCCCAAGAGCGATTTTCTGCGTCGCGTCCTGATCTTCTATCCTGAAAACGCAGGCGCCGCGGAAGACGACCGGGCCAGTGAGATCCTGGCGTTATTGGTCACCATCGACATCAGCCAAGATGTGTTCGTGGACGTCACACTCCCGCTGACGATGCCCCTCGCCTTCAAGGATGCCGGCAGCGAGGACGGGCACGACCTGCCCCGTCCCCTCCAACGCAAGCTCGCCAGCGACGCCGACATCGCCTTCTTCCTGACGGGATCCCTGATCCTGGACGAAGGAATCTGGACGCTGGAGACGGAGCTGCACGAGAGCGAGAGCGGGAAGGTTTCCGCACGCCAAACCATGACGGCGGACGATCTGTTCGATCTGGCCGACGCCGCTTCTCTCCAGCTGAGACGCGATCTGGGAATCCCCTCCACGCATCTCGAACAGAACCGCGATCTCCCTGTGGTTGAGATGACCAGCAACGACATCGAAGCCGTGAAGAGTCACGTCGCCGCCTTGACCGCCATCACTCTGCACAACGACTGGTCCGGCGCCGTTCCCCTGCTCGTAGATGCGACGACCCGCGACCCACAATTCGCCGCATCCCAGTTCCTGCTTTCAGCCGTCTACCAGACACTCGGGAATCAGGCGGGGGCGTCCACCGCCATCACCGCGGCCATGGATAACCTCTACCGTCTTCCCGAGCGCATGGGCTTCATGGTCAAGACGCAGTACTACTACAACGAGAAGCAGGACGCTGACCGAGCCATGGCCGTTCTCGACATGTGGGTACGGCTCTACCCCCATGACATCGACGCCCTGTCCCAGCAGGCTCTCTATCGCAAAATCCGTCAGGATCTGATCGGAGCCGTCGCCTCGTATGAACGGATCCTCGACATCGATCCCTCCCGGATCCAGATCCTAGACGACCTCGCCGACCTCTACACCCAGCTCGGAGATCATCAGAAGGCCGAACGCTGCTTGAAACGGTACGTCACGGTCCACCCGACGCGCGCGGAAGGCTACAAGGACCTGGCCGACTTCTACAGCGGCATTGGGCGTCTCGACGACGCCAGGGACGCCATTGAGCAGGCCCTGCTGATCGAGCCTGAGGAGCTGGATCTCCGGCTGCGTTTGATCGACCTGGATGCCAAGGACGGACATTTCGAGGCTTCGAGACAGCGGTACACGGATGAACTGGGCGAGGCCGAGACGGCTCTGAATCGCGCCAGGATCCAGTCCAGGCTCTCAGCCCTGGCCGGAATCACGGGGCGCGGCGAGGATCAGGCCCGAGCTCTCGATGCTTATTATGAAGCCATCAGCGAGATCCAGAGCCCCTTGCAGGCGGACCTGGTCTTTTCCATGAACCTGCCTGCTCTCGCCGAAGTCGGACGTCCCGCAGAGGCGCTTACCCGCATCGACGAGCTGGCCGACCGCATCGCCCAACCCTACGCCAAGCTGACCGGCGTGAGTCGGGCCTGGGTGCTGACGCGGCTGGGCCGCACCGACGAGGCGCGGACGGCCCTCGCCGAGGCGCGCGAAGTCGTCGATACCTTCAAGTTCGAAACCTTCCGGCCCAGCCTGGCCCTCGTCGGGGGGATGATCGACGAAGCCGAAGGCGACCTGGAAGCCGCCGTCGGTCTCTATCAGACGGCCATCGACAGAGCCATCCAGCCGGATCCGATGTATCGGATCCTTCTGGCAGGAGCGCTGATCGGACTCGAGCGCCATGACGAAGCTCTTGAAACCCTGCGAGATGCCCTGCGTCCTCAGCCCGCCCACCCGGGACTGCATCTGGAGATCGCCCGGGCATTGCACGGCAAGGGGGACGATGATGGGGCAAGGGAGTCCTTGGCCAAAGCACTGTCGGCTTGGTCTGGCGCCGATGCGGGGTTCCCACCATTCATGACAGCGTTGGAGCTCGATCGCACGTTGCGTCAGGGTGTTTAGCAATCAGATTGGTTCGCATATTCAACGTAGGAGCACTCCCGACGCGATGACGGTCGCCTGCCCGGGCACGTCCAGCACGAACAGGTAAGTCCCGGAGGGCTGCCCCTCCCCTGCAGCGCCGGCGCCGTGCCAGCCCAGCACAGAACGACCGGCAGGCAGAGGGCCCTGCCAGAGCGTCGCCACACGGCGGCCGCGGAGGTCGTGAACGGTCAGGGTCGCTGCCGCGGCACGGTCGAGGTCCACCACGACGCTCGTCGCCGGGTTGAAGGGATTCGGCTGCAGCAGGAGTTCGGAACGGGGGGCGGGGCCCGGCACGTCGGTGGTCGTGGAGATCAGCACCACAGCATGGCCACAGGTCACGTCTTCGATGCGCACGCCATCAGGTGCATAGAGCTTGACCTCGACCGGTTCGAGGATCGTGCCGCCCTCGCTGCCGGCGGTGAAGGTCCACCGCAACAATTCGCCGGGGCCCGATGTTTCGCAGGTCGAACCAATGATCACCGCGAAGCCGTGCCACAGGCCCGGCTCGAGGACCTCACTCTCTTCCCAGATGAAGCAGGGTACTGGCCCGAACACCTCGCCGGGTGTAGCGACCATGTCCAGCAGACGTTCAGGGTCGCCGCGCAAGGTGATTTCCACCGTGCGGATGGCCACGACATCGTCGGCGTACACGGAAACAACACCGGTCTCTCCAGGTGCTAACACCTGCAGGCCGGGGTCGAGTCGCAACGCGATGGCGGCGGCATCAGGTATGGCCACGCCAGCCAGCATCGTCAATCCAACCAAGACCACCTGAACAAGATTCACTGGCCTGCCAGGCAATGGGCGATTTTTCGTATTCATGGATCCTCCATGGGTCGGGGCCCGGCCCGCAGGCCGGGCCCCTTCGCTCGCAGCAGCTACTTCACCAGCAGCATCTTACGGTTGATTTCGTACGCGCCCGCCTTCACGCGGTACAGATACGTGCCCGACGCGGCCCGGTGGCCGCTGCCGTCGGCGCCGTCCCACTCGACTTCATGGGTGCCGGCACCACGCTCTTCGGAAAGCAGCGTGCGGACCAGACGACCGTCGAGGTTGTAGATCGCCACCTGGACCACCGCGGTGCGCGGCAGGTCGAAGGAGATCATCGTGGACGGGTTGAAGGGGTTCGGGAAGTTCGGACGCACGGCGAAGGCCGTGGGCAGTGAACTGCCCGTGCCGACCTCGGCGTCGAGTTCGCGGTTGTCGAGACCACGTGCGGAGATGACCAGGGCGCCGATCTCGACGTCGGCGTCGAAGGTCACCCGCAACAACTCGCCGCTGCCTTCGAGGCCGCGGTTGGAGCCGAGCACGGCCAGACTCACGTCGAACCCGTCGAGGTTACGCACGAAGACCGGAGCGGACTGCACACCGAGCAGGGCACCCGGCCTGACCGTCGCGCTCACGCCATCGGGTAGGATTGCCGAGACGCGCAGGCCCTTGAGATTCGGGCAAGGCCGGCTCAGGGTCAGAGTCCAGGCTCCATCGTCGCCACGGACCCAGGCCAGCGACGGCAGCGCTCCACCGTCGGCAGGCAGGGCCTTCACCGGACCGACGTTGCCGTAGTTCAACGCGAAGATCATCAGATCCTCGAAGTCGATCAGGCTGTCGGTCGAAGGGAAACCGGTGCCGGACCAATCGTCGGTGGGACCCACGTCGATCTCGTTGTTGTAGCCACCGTCGCCGTCGGCCAGGCCGAACGATGCGCCGAGCTGGGTGATGTCGCCGGCTGCGACGAAGCCATCGTAGGGGATCTCGACATCGCCGAGCCAGTAGTTCAGCGCCCAGTCGTTGGCCGCCGCGGCGGGTCCGTACAGGGGCGTCGAATCCACAGCGAAGACTTCGTAGTGGTAGACGCCGCGACCGGCCATGCCGGAGTCGGTGAATGTGAAGACACCGGCGAGGACGGAACCAGCCAGCTCCCACTCGGCGCTCGCCAGGGCGGCGGCGCGGTCGGCGGGACGGGTCGGCACGGTGTAACCGGCCAGGTCGTCGTACTCGGGATAGGCGCTCACGCCCGGCGTCGTGTCGTAGCGCAGACCACGCCAGATCTCATAGTGATCCACGTCGACCTCGGCGCAGGCCCAGCTCACGTCCACCCGGTGGTGGGCCGTGTCGGCGACGATGTCGGTGACCACCGGCGGGGCCGTACAGTCGACCTCGAAGGTGGCGCCCGTCACTTCTGCGAAAAGATCCACATTGTCGACCGTCCGCATGCGGTAGCTGAGCACGTTCACCGAAACGGGACCGTCGCCCGTGGGGGTGAGCAACACGGTGAACAGATCGGTTTCTGCGGTCACGCCGGGAGTCGCACCGAGCAAGGCGTCGGTCACGGTCCAGCTGCCGACGTTTTCGGTCTCGTAGTAGGCGTGGAGGCCGATGGCGCCCAGTCCACCCGCATCGTTGATGTCTGTACCGGTGAACACAACGCCGCCGGTCACTTCGAAGGTGATCTCGTAGCCGCGCATGGCCGGTGTCGCAACACCAGGGGCGTAGGTGAAGGTAACGAGTTGGGTGTCGGAGCAGTCGATCGGACCGTCGTCAGCGAGGTTTGCCGACAAGGATGTCGCACCGATGGCCCAGCCGATGGCCAAGGCCGCGGCACATTCGCCGCCGATCTCGGGATAATGGTTTCCACTGCCGTACACCCAGCCGCCGCTGACGTCCTGGGTATAGGCCAGCCAGGCGGCGCCGTTGTACATGGCGGCGTTCAAGGTCGGCGACGGGGTGAGGTAATCGTTCATCGCCATGATGATGTAGGCGGATCCCTGCCAGTCGGCGTCGCCGCCCTGGGCGCCGTACTGGTCGCTGAACGAGCCGTCGGGGTACTGGCAGGCCAGCATCAAGGTTTCCAGACCGGCGAGTTCGGCGGTATGGGTGCCCGTGCTGCCGAAGGCCTCGACGATGCCGCTCAGGCCGATGCTGTACCAGTAGTAGTCCGCGGTGCTCCAGGCGGGGTCGTATCCCTGACTGTGACCGTCGGGGTCGAAGTAGCCGGGGGAGCCGTTGAAGCTGTCCTGCCACACGACCTCGGCGATGGCCGCACCCTCGAGGTCATGGCCACCCGCGGGGAAGGCTGCGTGCATCAGCATGGCGGCCTTGGCCCAGGCGCCGATGTCCCAAGGAATGATACCGTTGGCGTAGCCCTGTCCCGCCCGCGCATCGCGAATGTACTCGGCCAAGGCGACCAAGGACCCGTACACCGAGATGTGGCGGTCCCAGATGGCCTGAGCGCCGGCCTGATAGAAGGCCGGGTTCGGACAATCCGCCAGAGCGGCGAAGTTCAGAAGGAAGCTCACATCGGAAGCCGAACGAACACCAGGATTGGGGCCGATGGCCACCATCTGGTCCGCGGCGTCCTTCATGGCCGTGAAGTATTCGGGCTGTGGGTCGAGCAGGTAGATTCGCAGCAAGCCCTGGGCCGTCGCACCGTAGATGTTCATGGGGCTGGCGCTCGGGGCGTGCTCGAAGACGGTCGTCACCCAGTCCCAGCCGCCGTCGTCGGGGTCGGTGTCGACGAAACCGTTGCCGGCGTTGTCTTCTGTCACGTCGGCTTGCATTCCTACCAGGTAGGAAGCTGCTGACCGGGAGGCTCCTACGAAATCCGTCGGGTAGACACCCTTTTCGAAAGCCGGCAGAAGCTTTTCGGTCACCGGTGTGATGAGTCCTTCATGTGGTGTCATAGGCGTTGCGGCCGACACGGCCGTCGCCACCCCCAGAATCAGAATCAGTGCGGCGAAGTACTTCATGGATGCTCGCATGGTCTCTCCAGTTCGTTACCAGTGTCCTTGTTCCAGACCCAGGGCGAAGGCGAGGCCGGACCCGAAGGCCCGACCTCGCCATGGACCTACTTCATCAGCAGCATCTTGTGAGTGAACGTCCTCGCGTCCGACTCGATGCGGTAGAAGTACGTTCCTGAAGCAACCCGCCGTCCGGAATCGTCGCGGCCTTCCCAGACAACGTCGTGACGGCCCGCGGCCATGGTTTCGTCGACCAGGGTGCGGACCAGGGAGCCGTCCAGATCGTAGACCACCAGGCGGACCTTGCCGGAGGCCGGCATGTCGAAGGCGATCTTCGTGCTGGGATTGAAGGGGTTGGGATGATTCTGGTGCAGGGCGAACGCCGCGGGCAGATCGACCGCACCGGTGGCCATGGCCAGCTCCAGGACGGAGTTGTCGAGGCCTCGGGCTTCGACGATGGGCCGCAGCTCGACGGCTGCGCTGAGGGTGACTTCGAGCAGCGTGCCTTCGCCGCTGATCGAAACGCCGTGACCGAGCACGGCCACACCCGCATCCAGACCATTGCGGTCGACGTTGCTCACGAAGGTCGGAGCTGACTGTCCATCGAGCAGGACTCCGGCACGGACCGTGGCGGTCACGCCTGCGGGCAGGATCGCACGCAGGTTCAGGCCCTGCAGGTTGTCGCAGGGCTCGCTCAGCTCGAGGGTCCAGGTGCGGTCGTCGAGCTGCAGCCACGACAACGCGACCGCCGTGTCGAACACTTCGGGCAGAGTCTTGGCCACCGTGTTGTAGTTCAACGCGAAGATCATCAGGTCCTCGAAGCCGACCGCGCTGTCGGTCTCGGGAATGCCGAGGCCGCTGTGGTCGTCGGTGGGGCCGATGTCGATCTCGTTGTCGTACAGGCCGTCGCCGTCGACGGTGCCGTAGGCGGTGCCGAGGGCGGTGACGTCAGCCGCGCCAAGCACCTCGCCGTCGAGATCGAAGTCGCCAAGGAAGTAGTTCGTGGCGCGGTTCAGCGGTCCGTGACCGGGACCGACGTTGTTGGCCGCGTCCACGGCGTAGACCTCGTAGTAGTAGATGCCGCGGGGCGCGTAGCCGTCTTCGTAGGCGACGGCGGCGGCGGGCACCGCGTCGTCGACGAGCGTCCACTCGGCGCTGGCCGCGGCGGCGGTGTGGTCGGCCGGCCAGACCGGCTCGACCGGATTGACGTCGTCATACTCGGGGTACGCCGAAGTCGTGTTGTCGCCCGTGTGCCAGACGGCGCGCCACACCTCGTAGTGATCCACGTCCGAGGCGTCGGCCATGGTCCACGCGAGGTCGACCTTCTCGTGGCCCGGAGCCGATGTGAGACCGGTCACCGCGGGCGGGTTGGTGCAGTCGACGGTGATCGTCGCGCCGGTGACCTGGGCGCCGATGTCGGCGTTGACCAGATCGCGCAGCACGACGTCGGTCAGGTCGACCGTTCCGGCACCGTCGCTCACAGGGTGGACGGTGACGGAGAACAGGTCGCCGGCGGTGGTCAGACCGACCGTCGGACCGAGGATGGAGTTGTCGACGGTGAACGAACCGTCGCCGTTGTCGAGGATCTGCGGGAAGTCGCTGCCCAGAGCGTCGAGCGTGGGCGAGATCACGATGTCGCCGGCCCCGAACGTGAGTTCGGCCGAGGGCGTCACGCGCACCGTGAACCCGCGCAGGGCGGGCGTCATGGCGTCGGGCGTGAAGCCGACGGTCAGGGTCACGGTCTCGCCGCAGTTGATCGGGCCGCTGGCGGCGGGCAGGGCGGTCACGGCGCCCATGCCGGTCCAGGGATCGAACAGGATGTTGTCGCTCACGCCGTCGCCGCCGCCGAACGGATTGGCCACCGGATGAAGCGGACCGCTGGCGGCGCCCCACCAGTTGCCGGTCGCATCGTAGGCCACGGCCGTGTTGGACCACGCGCCGTAGGTGAGGTTGTCGATCAGGTCGTTGCCGGCCGCGGCGCCGGTGACCACGTCGCCGTCCTCGTACATGTTGAGGCCGTTGTCCCAGTGCGAGATGGTCGCGCCGCTCACGTTGAATTCGACGGGACCGGACGCCCAGGCCGTCGGGCCCCAGCTGTCGACCACGTCGACGCCGACGTACGAACCGCCGACGATGTTCATGACCAGGGCCGCCTTGCCGCCGAGGGTCGGACCCGAGTCGAACGGGTCCGCCACGGCGCGCACCCCGCCCTTGGCGCCGCCACTGTAGGCGTACAGGGCGTCGCCCGTCGGCGTGGCCACCGCGCAGTTCGTCAGCGTGCCCGAAGCATCGATGTAGTAGATGCTCGTCTTGGAGCCGTTGACGGTGCAGCCGTTCAGATCGACGGTCGCGGGACCGAACACCAGGAAGCCCGTGGCGGTCCACGACGGCTCGGTGTAGTGGTAGCCGGCCGCGTCGCAGTCGGTGGCTGTGCCCGCAGCGCCGCCGCTGAACTGGATGCCGTTCTGGGCGGGCAGGCCCAGGCCGAGCGGACCGTTGCCGGTCACGTCGACGTTGTCGAGGACCATGGTCAGACCGGCTCCGTAGAACACCGTAGAGTTCTTCTGGCAATCGTCCACGGTGATGTCGGTCATCGTCACGGTCCGCGCCGCGGCGTCGTCGTTGTAGACGTACAGGCCGACGCCGTGCTGGCTGCCGCTCAGGGGTTCGTCGCGGATGCCGGTCACCGCGAGATCCGTCACCGCGCCGTCGGCGTTCACATACGCGAGGCCGATGAAGCGGTAGTTGGCGTTGCCGGCGCCCTGGCCGTCGATCGTCATGCCGTTGAGGGACGTGCCGGCCGCGCCGTCCACGAAGACGATCGGGTAGTTGGTGTTGCCGGGCGAGGGGAACGAGGCTGTCAGGCCCGCCGGCGAATCGACGAAGGTGGCGCCGGCGCCGGCGCCGGTGATCGTCAGAGCGTCGGTGGCGATGTGGAGCTGTTCCACGTAGTGGCCTGCGGCCGCCACGATGTCGTCGCCGGCCGCGGCGGCGTCGATGGCTTCCTGGATGCTCGTGTTGACATGCCAGGTCATCGGCGAGGTGCCCGGAGCGAATCCCATCCACGGAGAGAAGTCGACTTCGCCGGAGACCTGATCGGACGGATCGACGTCGCCCCACCAGCACAGGCCCGCGTCGACGACCACTCCGGCCATCATCGTGTTGACCGCGTCACCGTACGCGGAGCCATCGATGCCGATGTAGGTTTGGACGTTGTCCATCAGGACGGCGCCCGACACCACGACGTTCGTCGGGCTCGCGTTCTCTTTGCCAGGCTCACCGAAGCGCAGGCCACGCTCGTTGCCGGTGTAGGTGCCGCCGGAAATCACGACGTCGTCGATCCAGGCGGGAAACGCCGTATAGCCGCCTGACGGATTATTGCCCGTACCACGACCCTTGACGGTTAGGCCTACGCCTTCCTTGGCTCCGCCCAGCGCGTTGTCGGTGACGGTACAGTCGACGAAGGCCAGATGGGCGTAGGTGCCGGCCTTGAGGTTGATGTCGACGCCCGACATCCAGGGCAGGAAGTAAGAGGGCACGCCGAGGTCGGAGAACCCGTTCTGGCTGATCGTGCAGCCGGTGAACGTGGCGTCGGACAGCTTCTCGGCGTAGAGGCCCTTCAGGTTGTTGTGGTTGAACGTCGTGTTCGTCACCGTCACGTACTGGACGGTGCTGGCGTCGGCGCTGACCACCTTCTGGAAGTACCAGCCGTAGCTCAGGTTGTCGAAAGCCGAGTCGGCGATCACGAGGTTCGTCAACGACGAGGTGAGGTCGACATAGAGGCCTCGTTCCTGTTCGGTCGCAGGGTTAAGGTTGTTGCCAACTACCTTGACGTTATCGAGCTCTACGAAGGCGACGCTCGTAGCGGTGCCCTCGGTGAAGCGTCCAACGCTGATGCCCGCCATGCCGTCGGGGGCGATATGCATATCCTGCAACAGGATCGGATCAAGAGCCGACGCACCCGAGGCGCTCAGCTGCACAACACCGATCTTGGTGTCGCCGGCGCCGGCTGGGTTCTGGGTGAGTACGGTGTTGACCAAGGGATCGGAGCCGCTGCCGGCGCCGACGATCCGTACATGTTTGTTCACGTCGATGTTCTCGATGAAAGTCCCGACGCCCACATTGACCGTGTCGCCCGCATCGGCAGCTTCGATCGCCGCCTGGATGGACATGCCAGCCAGCACCAGGAAGTCGCCGGTGGCGATGTCCTCGAAGGATGTCGCTCCCTCGAACCCGGCATAGACAACCGCCGCGAACGCCTGAGCGTTGGCGAGATTGGCTTGGAAGTGGGTGAAGCCCGCAGCGCCGGCACGGAAGTCCGGGTTGCGCGTCAGGTACTGGTAGCCCGTCACCACGATGTTCGAGCTGAACGCTCCGAACTGGTCCTCGGTGAACACGACGCCCTCGCCGAAGGAACAGCTCGGGCCGTCGATGGTCACGTCGGTGCAGGGCCGGGGTCCCGGCACGAGGTACTGGGACACGTAGATCGCGAGGCTGCCCCAGGCGTTGTTCGACGTCACGACGTTGTCGACGACGACGTTGTCGCAGCCCGTGATCTGGATGCCGTTGCCCCAGGTCGCGTCTTTGGAGGTCACATAGGAGATGACCACGTTGTCGAAGCCGTGAACGTCGAGACCGGCCCGACGCTTGATCACGGTTCCCGAGCCGCTGCCCTGGATCGTGACACGGCGGATTTCGAGACCGTTCTGCACGTTCGGCGTGCCACTGGCATGGATGGTGTAGCCCGAATCCGTGCCCGTCGAGGTGATCACGTTGAGGGTGAAGTCCTCCATCACCACACCGCCGACGGACGGATTGATGCCGTAACCGGCACCCGTGTTGATATCGAAGATCACGCCGATCTCGCTCTCGCCCTTCAGGGTGATGGCTTTGTTGATGTTCAGCGTGGTGTTGAAGGTGTAGGTGTCGTTCAACACGTACACCACATCTCCCGGCAACGCGGCAGCCACGGCGGCGTGGACTGTCGGCTGGTCGGTAGGCACCGTGATCGTCGTCGCGGCCGAGGCGGCCGTAACTACGAAGGCGACCCCGAGGATCGCGAGCAGAGTTCTGCGCATGAGATTCCCCCCATAACAGATGAAATGGACACAGTGGAGTTCACCGACGGCAGGGCATACGATGAGCGGCCGTCAGATACACCGATTGCAGGCACAATGCGGAAAGCATCCCCCCTCAAACGGGCGATTCGGTGTGATGGGCGAGATCGAATTCGAAATACGGCCCAGAGAACCGACGGGCGAGATGTCGTTCCCAATGGAGCCTATATGGGCGAGGAAATACTCGGAGCGGCAGGAGTATGCCAGACATTCACGCTGGTGTCAATTCTGACGAATACTCAATAATATAAGAGATATATTGTCTTTGTTTTTGCCGATTCATGGGCTGGATATTGACCGTGATCTGTGTCATGATGTGCAGGTCGGACATTATCGCCCGCCGATCCGACCACCACCCGATCGCCCGGTCAGGAGCAAGATCGTGACTTCGCGCAGGCTAAGCCGCGCCGTCGTGGCGATGTGGACGTTCATCATATGCTCGTGTGTGGCAGCCCACGCACAACACCTCTCCTTCGACCCACCCGTTTCGGTGCCGACGGCGATCGAATTCCAGGTACGGATCCATCTGGCGACGGCGGGAACCACGGTGCAGGGACTGGATCTCGTCTTCACCTATGAACCAACCATCGTGAGTCTCGACGCCGTCGAGGCAGGGGACTGGTTCACGGATTCGGGCGCCGACCACTACCTCTGGATCGATCCGGTGACGCCGGCCGGCGCCGTCCATGTATCCGCGGCCCTACTCGGTTTCGGAAGCGCGGTCGACGGTCACATCCTGACGCTGTCCTTCACGGCCCTGGCCCCGGGGGTCAGCCCGCTCCACTTCCTGGCCATCGACCTCAGGAACGACGCCAACGCGCCGTTGCTGTTCACGACCCACAGCACCGGCGACGAGATCGTGATCGAAGAGGCGATCGGGAACGAGTCGAGCAGCATGGGGGCATTCAAGTCGCTATGGCGGTGAACCGTTCTCAGGCGCCCCGCCCCCTCCGTCCACCACCCTCACCGGCAGCGGCCCCGTCGCCGACCCCGCATACAGCGTGCGGTGCGGGAAGGGAATCTCGATGCCCTCGGCGTCGAAGGCGGCCTTGATCTCGAGATGGATGGAGTTGAGCAGGGTCAGGTAGTTCACCCGCATGCCCCACACCGAGTACTGCATATCCAGGGATGAGTCGCCGTAACCCTTGAAGATGAAAACGGGTTCCGGCTCGTCGAGACAGAACGGATTGGCTTCGGCCACACGTTTGAGCACGTCCTGGACCTGATTCAGATCCTCCTTGTACGCCACGCCGATCTTGACGTCCACGCGACGCAGGGGGAAATGCGTGAGGTTGGTGATGCGGGACTTGATGATCGTTTCGTTGGGCACGCGCACGTACAGGTTGTCGAAGGTGCGCAGCTTCACCGAAAGCAGGTCGATGGTCAGCACCTCGCCGGTCACCCCTTCGACGGTGATGTAGTCGCCCACCACGAAGGGGCGTTCGGCGATGAGGAACAGGCCGCTGATCAGGTTCGAGGCCGAGGTCTGCGATGCGAAGCCGACGGCCACGGTGAGAATGCCCGCCGCACCCAGCAGGACGCCGATCTCGAAGCCGAGCTGGCGGAGGGTCGCGGCGCCGAGCAGCATCGTCAGTCCGTAGAACACAAAGCGCTTGGCCAGCATCGATTCCTGCTTGCCGAGACGCGTGCCGACGGCGCGGCCCGCGGCGACACCAGCCACGCGCGCCAGCAGAAGGCCGACGGCCAGGATCAGCAGGGCGCGCAGAACGTTCGTCAGCTGTTCGGCTGTCACAAGACCATCGAGGCCGAGGTCACTCAACAACCCGTTCATATTCCACCTTGTCCTTGTGAAGGCCGAGCAACCCGGTGAACGACGGCAGAAGGCTGCGTCGTTCCATCTTCTCACGCGGCCCCGCGACCAGGGCGCAGGGACCGGCCTCGCGCGGCGCGGCCTCGCCGAGCTTGACCTCGGCCAGGTCGTCGTCGGCCCGACGTTCCAGAGTGACCGCCTCGGTCCACAGGCGCCCGTTCCGGTCCGCGAAGAGCGAAAGGAAGGGCATCGGCAGCCGCAGCCTGGCGAGGGGCAGGGGCGTGTCGGCAAGGTTGTAAATCCTGACCACCGAAACCGCCCGATAGGGGCGTGCCGGAACGTTTTCCAGGACGTAGCGGACGCTCGTACGGACGGCGTAGCAGAGCTGGCCCACCATGGTCGAAGGTCCGAACCACGTATCAGAAGGCCGCCAGGTCGGCTCCTCGCGCAGCGGCCGCAAGGGGTCGGACAGCTGTATGTTCACCCACACGGGCGAGCTGACGAACGCCGTCACCGAGCCGCCGGGGGCGACCACATAGGAAGTCTCGGATTTGACCACCACGGGCCGGTCGGCGACAGCGGGCGTGATTTCGAGCCGGCCCTCCTGCCTGCCCACGCCGTAGCGCACGAGATCCGCGTTTTCGGGAACGACCCCGTCGCAGGCCACGCCGGCCAGTAACGGAGACTCGTCACCGTCCGGTTCGCTCTTCGTGGCGATACGGAACTCCGCGGACGCCCGCGTGATCCACACCGAGAGCGGCCCGAGCCGCCAGAGGCGCGTCTCGCCCTCTTCGAACTCGAATCCACCCCACCAGATACCGCTCATGGCGAGCCCTCCCCTTCACCTATCATCACAGCCACTTCTTGCGTCGGAAAAAGGCCAACATCGTTCCGCCCAGGGTGACGATGATGCACCAGAAGATGGGGTAGCTCCAGCGCCACCCCAGTTCCGGCATGTGCTCGAAGTTCATGCCGTAGACCCCGGCCACGAAGGTCAACGGCACGAAGATCGAGGCGAAGATCGTCAAAACCTTCATCACGTCGTTCATGCGGTTGCTCACGCTGGACATGTAGAGGTCCTGCAGGCCCGAGAGCATGTCCCGGAACGAGTCCACGACGTCGGCCACCTGGATCAGATGGTCGTAGAGATCGCGCAGATAGGGCGAGACGTACTCCCCGATCAGGGCGAAATCCCCCCGCTCCAGGCCGACGACGACCTCGCGCAGGGGCCAGACCGCACGGCGCAGCTGGATCATCTCCCTCTTCAGGAAGTGGATCTGCTGCAGGTCCTCGAGGCCGGGATCGGCCAGCATCGTCTCCTCCATCGCCTCGATGGCGTCGCTGAACCCTTCGAGGACCAGGAAGTAGTGGTCGACCACGGCGTCGAGCAAGGCGTAACTCAGATAGCCGGAACCGTTCGTGCGGATCTTGCCGTTGCCGTGGCGGAGCCGTTCGCGCACCGGCTCGAGGACGTCGCCCGGACGCTCCTGGAAGGTGAGTACGAAACGGGGGCCGACCACGAAGCTGATCTGCTCCGAGACGAGTTCGAGCTTGTCCGTCTGGAGGCTCAGCATGCGGGCGACGATGTAGAGATAGCCGCCGAAGTCCTCCATCTTGGGACGCTGGTGCGTGTTGACGATGTCTTCGAGCACCAGCGGGTGCAGTCCGTAGTGGGCGCCGAGCTGTTTCAGCAGGTCGGTGTCGTGCAGACCGTTGACGTTGATCCAGGTCACGGTCTCCTTGTCGCGGTAGCCGAAGCACTCCGTCACGTCGTCGACCATCCGCTCCTCGAAGCACTCGCCGTCGTAGTCGATGAGCTTGATCGTGGCGCGGTCGACCTTCTGCACCCCGCGGTACTCCACGGTGCCGGGCGCCTGGGCCGCCGGTTTGGCTGTTCGGTGCATCAGTCTGGCCATGACTCCGCCTCCAGATTCCTTCGGTGGTCCACTCAATACTCCATCGACCAGTTGACCGCGGCCGCGGACTGGTCGTGCCGCGAGATCATAGTCTCCAGTTTCACGTGCCGGGAAAAGAAGTATTCCAGGTTCACGAGGAAGGACGACCAGGCGTCGAGCTCCTGTTCGTACTTCAACAGCACCTTCTGGTGCAGGTGCTTGCCGATGACCAGGGCGTCGTCGCCGCCGCTCCCGCGCTTCAGGTTGATCATGTCGACCTTGAGCTGCTGCGACAGGCGCGCCTCGAGCTGGGCGGTGCCGTAGGCCGTCACGAGATCAGTGGCCCGTTCCTGCACCAGGCCTTCCTGGTCGCTGCTCAGCTCGTTGAGGGGCCGGCCGAAGAGCAGCATGGCCATGATGTCGCCTTCGGGCATCTCTGGTTCCGAGGAGAGCGCGAGAGTCGGCCGCAGCAGGGTGCCGCCGAAGGCGACGCGGTAGAGGGTGCCTTCGAGCAGGGTGGTCAGGGCGATGTCGAGGGCGGGATCGGTGCCCTCGCCGTCGTCGAAGGACACGTCGCCGCGCTCGACCTGGAAGGTGCGTCCGAGGAAGCGGAAGAAGCCCCGCGAGGCCGCCAGGGCGCCGCCGACGTCGTGGACGCCGTGGGACGTGCGCAATTCCAGATCCCCCACCAGGACCACTTCGAGCCCCTGGCCCATCAGGCGCAGGCCGGTGGGGATCGAGATCCCGATCACGGCCCTGGGAGTGAACGCCGCCGTCGAATCGCCGGCCGCCATCAGGACGGGATGGACCGACGGCGCCGCCGCGGGCGACAATCCTCCGGCCACCGATGCGTCCCAGAGCACGGGCCGGCCATGGAGAGAGTGGAGGTTCTGGGGAGGTTCGGGCAGGCGCAGAACGCCCGCACCGATCTCGATGGATCCCGTCACGTCGGGCGACGCCGGGGTTCCCTTGATGTTCGACCGGCCGGCCATCGTGAACCAGGACCCGTCGGGCAGCGTCACGCGGCCGTCGCTCACCTTGAGGTCGCCGCGCAGGGCGAGATCGCGCAGCGGGCCGGAGACGCGCAGATCAACATCGAGAGCGCCCCGCACGCCCACGGCCACCGGCATCAACGGCGTGAATTCCTCGAGTTGCAGCCCCTGGGTCATAGCCCTGGCGTCGAAGGCGCCCTCTTCGTCCGCGATGAATTCCGGCGGGGAGAACGAGGCCGCGCCCGGCGCGTTCAACGAACCCCGGGCCAGGACCAGGCCGCCCCGGGCCAGGGTGAAGCCGGCGGAGAGTCCTGCTTCGGCGGTTCCGGCCGCCTTCAGTTCACCCTCGACCTCCAATCGGTGGGTCGCCAGCTCGGACCAGTTGCGCGTCGTGGCCGCGATCCGCAGGGACCCGTAGGGCGCCGCGGTGCTGCCCCGCAACGAGACCGTGCCGTCGAGGACCACTTCGCGGCCCTGCCAGTCGGCCCCCGGCAGGGTGGGCAGCGGCAACCCGTTCAACGCGATATCGGCGTGGAGCGGCAGGTCGCCGCCGTCGGCGAGGCGCTGGATGTCGGACCGATCGACGAGGGCCTTCGCAGCGGCCAGAGTATCGCCCTGGTCGATCGCAGTCGCCGCGATGTCGAGACCGTCGGCGGCGTCCTCGACGTCGACGACGATCCTGAGGTCCCGGCGATAGCCCGGTGTGAGACCGTCGGCCTCGAGTCGGACGCGGCGACGACCCCCGCGGGCCGTGGCCCGGACGGTCAGCACTTCGGGACGCAGTTCCGGCGTCAGAGTCGGAGGGTAGACTTCATCGGGCAGGCGCAGTTCGAGATCGAGTTCTCCGCTGGTTTCGCCTGCCGACAGCTCCGCAGACGCCGTGAGCCGGCCCAGGCTGCCGCTCATGACCAGATCCCGCAGGATCGTCGTCCGAGTCGCCGGTGTCGTTTCGACGGTGAACGGACGATCGAGGGTCAGCGACCGTCCGGCCAGGTCGATGTCCAGAGTGTCGGCCGCGAGGGTCACGACGTCCGCGCTCGTCGCGTCGAGTGCGCCGCGGACGGCCACGTCGGCGGCCGCTGCCGCGAACCGCAGCCGCCCCGTCCCGCGACCGGGCAACGATCCCTCATATTGCACCGATGCGGACTCGACGGTACGGCCCTGCGCCACGAGGCCCTCCGGCGCCGTCACGGCGACGCGTAGTTCGTCGGCGGCGAAGTCGATCCGGCCGACGACCCGTGCCGCAGCCACGGCGTCACCTGAGGCCGAAGCCTCCACGTCGCAGCCGACGATCGGCGCCGCGCGCGTTCCCGACAGCCGGGCCCCCAGACTCAGCGCTGCGCTCAGGTCGTGATCCGAACCTGCGAGGCGCAGCAGGCGGGACGCATCGTCGATCGTCAGCGTGAAATCACCGGCGACCGAGTCCGCGGCGACGGTGCCGGACCCCTCGGCCCGGAGTCCGAGCAGGCTCAGCTCCAACCCATCGACGATCGACCTCTCCGGACCCACGCGCGCCCGCACCCTGCCGACGTCGATCCAAGAGGTCGGCGCCAGGTCGATGTCCACCGCTACGGCTTCTCCCGCTCGGCGCAGGTGTGCGGTCCCCTGCAGGGCGTCCAGTTCGTCGAGCCGGAACGAGGACGGCAGCAGGCCCTGCAGCTGGCGCGGGCCGGGCAGACGCAGATCGACGTCGGCGCGCAACCCGTCGCCGCGGTCGGCGGCGGCGACGGCCAGCGTCCACGGCGCACCGTCCCCCCACCGCTCCTGCAGCGGGGACCGCAACGAATCGGCGCACGCCGCGAGCAGGGCGGCGGGCGGCTCGGACCAGGCTCCTTCGAGGCGGATATCGAAACCCGACGCGTCCCGGCGGCCGCCGAGGGCGAAGTCGCCGAGCACGCCTGTGATCCGGAGGTCGCGGACGCTCGTCTCACCTCCCGGCAAGGCGACGACCACCTCGGCGGAGCGATCCGCAGCCGCAACGCCGGCTCCGGCGGTGACTCCCCAACCGCCGATCCGCAGCGGACCGGGCCGGATCACGATCCGATCGTCATCCCTGAGCAGGTCCGCGGCGCCGGCGACTGTGGCGCCATGGGCGCCCAGGGACCAGGTCATACGGGCGTCGCGCCAGCCGTCGTCGGCATCCAGCAGCAGATCCAGGCTGTCCAGCCTCGCGCTCCCTGAGCGCAGGCCGGCGCGAAACGTCGCCGTCGCGGCGGGGGTCGGCAACCGGCCGGCGACCCTCAGATCGAGATCCGCGGCGAGGGAGTCGGGGGGCGTGACCGATGACGGCAACAGGGAGTACCAGCGCTCTCCGCGCAGCTTCAACGAAGCGAGGAGTTCGCAGGAACGCCCGCTGCGGGTCGCGGTGGCTTCGATCTTCGCTCCCAGGGCCGCAAGCTCGAACCGCTCGAGGCGGACCCGCACCGGTCCGCCCTGCAACGCCAGGGTCCCGCTGTCGAGCCAGCCGTTCGGGTCGAGTGTCAGTGTGAGGGCGACATCGGGGCCGTCGTCCCGCCAGACCGCGCTGCAGGTGAAGACGCCGGCGATCCCCTCGAGGGACAGCAGGTCGTCGGGTACGCCCGTGACGAACGGCAGCGCCGCGATGTCGCGCAGCCCGGGCGTGAGGAAGGACCCTTCGAGGTCCAGGGTGCGCACGGCTCCCCCGCCGCCCCCGAGCCGTCCGTCGAACGCAAGACCCGGCTTTCCGGGAGGCGTGCCGCCGAGCCCGCAGGCGAAGCGATGCTCCCCCTGTCTGGTCAGCGTCAAGCGGACCGGCTCGCCTTCACCCAGGCGGATCGTCCCGGCGCCGGCATAGACGTCCCGCGCGGGTGCCCAGGTCGCCGCGGCGTCGTCCAGGCGCCACAGGCCGGCGGCGTCGCGGGCGGCGGCGGTCACCGACCATTCCGGTTCCCGCTCGACCCGGAGTTCCAGCATGGCGGTCACCGCGACATCTTCGACGACCGTGGTTTCGGAAACCACGAGCCGACGGCAGGACAACCGCGAACGATCCACGGCCACCGAAGGGAACGGCGGCAGGGAGCCCGGACGAATCACCGACGACGACGGCGCGGCAGAGCCATCCCCGGGACCGAACACGCCGCGGACGGCCGGCAGATCGAGGCGTTCGCAGGCCACGACGAGGTCCCTGATCACCAGATCGCGGTGCATCAGCGACCGCAGGTCGACGCTGACCCGCAGCTCGCTCAACACCGCCAGGGTATCGCTCCCGACGATCCAGACCGCATCGCGGAGTTCGAGGGTGCCGGGCTCGAGCCAGGCGACGTCGGCGAAGGTCAAGACCCCCGGAACGCTTCGACTCACCTCGTCGATCACCCGGTCGAGCACGCGCTCGCGCACGGGCCTGAACAGCAGCAGCGCCACGACGCCCGCAAGCACGACGACGACGATCGCCGCACTCCTGCCGGCGATCCTCCCCCATCTGCGCATGCGCGGCATCATGGACATGCTCACTCCATCAGAACGGGTGGCCCACGGAAACATGAAGAACGAACCCTGGCTCGCCGCGCGGACGGGCGCCCAGGGCGAAACCGGCGTCGGCACGGACCGGTCCCACCGGGGTGGCGACCATCAGACCGGGACCGACGGCGTACTTGAGATCCTGCCACGAGGCGACGGCCGTCCGGCGCCAAACGTTGCCGGCGTCCACGAAGATCACACCGCCGATGCGGCCCTTCAACGGCTGCCGCCACTCCGTCGAGAGCAGCAGCATGGCTTCGCCGCCCACCGGCGAACCGTCCCTGTCCAGGGCCCCCAGCATGCGACGCCGGGTGCCGCGCATCGTCGACGAGCCGCCGGCGAAGAACCGCTTGTTGGGCAGCAGGTCGAGGGAGTCGCCCAGGGGACCGGCCACGCCCACCTCGAAGCGAGAGGCCAGGACCGAGGGGCCGAACCCCCGGTAGCCGACGACCTTCAGCGTACCCAGGGCGAAACTGTTGTCCGACGGGAACCAGGGCGGCGACCACTCCACGCCACCGGACCAGGACGTGCCCGACGTCGGGTTGATCGGGTCGTCGACGTCGTCCAGGTTGGCCCTCAGGTGCAGCGAGGTGAGCAGACCGCTCTGGGCCTGGAACGAGAGAGGGTCACTCGTGCGCACCGTCAGGTTCACGTCGGCCACCGTCACCCCCGCCTGCAACCGGCCGCTGCGGCCCATGAGCTTCGAGCCCCAGAGCTCGGCCTGGGCGTTGTCGAGGTCGTAGCCCTCCTCCCTCTCCTGCGCGTAGTACAGGCGCGAGGTCAGGCGCGTGCGCGGACCGAACAGCGACGGCCACCAGACCGACAGAGCGCTGTCGCGGCGGAACCGCGACAGGGTGCCCTTGAGCTCTGTGCCCCGTCCACCGCCCAGCAGATTTCGGTGACGCCAGCGGGCCCCGACCCGCAGGAAATCGTCGGTCCAGTAACCCAGGTCGATCTCCGCCGTGCGAGGCTTGCGCGGCACCAGCTCCACGACCAGGGGCACGGCGCCGTCGCCGGGCTCGCCGACGAACACGTCGATGCGGCGGAACAGATCCAGCTCGCGCAGATTGCGTCGGGCCTCGCGCAGGGTCGTGGGCGAATAGCGCCGCCCGGACGCCCAGCCCACGTTCTTCATCACCAGAGGCACGAGATCGTCCGGGGCCCCGTTCTGCCGGATCTCCCCGAATACGCACCTCGGGCCCGACCGCACCTCGATGGCGACGCTCGTGTGGGCGGAATCCCGCATCGTCACGTTGGGGGTGACGACGGCCTTGGGGTATCCCCCTTCGGCCAGCGAGGCCTGGAGCGAAGCCAGCACCTCCTCGAGGTCCGGCTCGGTGAAGCGGCGCCCCACGGCCAACGGAGCGCCGTTCGCAACGGTGTCCGACACCAGATGATCGGGTACGCCCGACACCGACACGGCCTCGACGACCACGGCCGGTCCCGGGGCTACTTCGAGGATGACCCCGACCTTGCCGCCCTTGCGGTCCGGCACGAAGACGACACGGAATCGGGCCCAGGGGTATCCCATGCGCGCGGTGAAGGCTCGGGCGCGCTGGAGATCGTCGGCCAGAGTGCGCCGGAACAGCGGCGGACGACGTGTGCGGAACAGGGTGCGCCGTCCGTTGAGCGCAAGGCCGATCCGGAGATCGTCAGCCAGGGTAGGCTCGAGCCCGCGCACATCGAACGAGACGACATCCCAGCCCCGGTAGCGCGGGGTCTCGGCCAGCGGATCCGGTACGTCCGACGCCACAGCCGTCATTGCCGCGGCGGCTGACATCATCAACGCGAAGAGGATTCCGCGTTTCACGGCTCTATGACCCGCTCTCATAGCGCGGCGGATGCATCCCCGCCCAGCCCGTCGCGTCCTGCCAGACCTTGGCCACCGCCATGATCGTCGCTTCGTCTAGCAGGCCGCCGACGAAGGTCCATGAGTGGGGAGAATCGTCAGCGGTGAATCCGTTCGGCGTGACCACGCAGGGATGTCCCGTCAGGTTGGTCACCAGCAGATTCTGGCCGCCGAACGAAGGACACACGTAGAGATCGACCGTCTCGAACAACGCGCTCATTTCCTCGATGAGCAGCGTCCTTGCACGACTCGCCTGCACGTAGGCCGTGGCGGGTACGAGCTGAGCGGTGCGGAACGTGTTCGGCCAGGCCCAGCGACCCTGACGTACGAGCTCGTCATCTCGGCCGGAGAGAGTGAGTTCCTCGAAGGCTGCGGCAGCCTCCACCGAAAGCATCAGGGCGATGGGCATGGCGTCGCGTTCGGGCAGCGACACGGGCACCAGTTCCGCACCGCGGCTCCCACAGAGGGCGCGGAGGGTTTCCAGGGCGACATCGTCGAGGGTCTTGCCGTCGCGTTCCTCAGCGAAGAGATCGGCAAGGTAACCGATGCGCAACCCGGCCCAGTCGAGATCCGGATCGTAGGAGAAGGATGCGTCGACGAGGGTCGGATCGAGGCCGTCGCTGCCGCGGATCACATCGAAGACCAGGGCGCAGTCCTCCACCGAACGGGCCATCGGACCGATCTTGTCCATGCTCCAGCTCAGGGCCATGGCGCCGGCACGGCTCACGCGGCCGTAGGTGGGGCGCAGCCCTGTCACGCCGCAGCGGGTCGCCGGACTGACGATGCTCCCCCACGTTTCGGTACCGATGGCGAAGGGCACCAGTCCCGCCGCCACCGCCGAGGCGGGCCCGGCCGACGAACCGCTGCTGCCCTCTTCGAGATTCCAGGGGTTGCGGGTCGTGCCGCCGAACCAGACGTCGCCCATGGCCAGGGCGCCCAGGGTGAGCTTGGCGCAGAGCACGGCGCCGGCCGCCTCGAGGCGGGCGACGACCGTGGCGGTGTCGTCGATCACCTGGTCCTTGTAGGGCATGGCACCCCAAGACGTGGGATAGCCCGGCACCGCGAGCAGGTCTTTCACTCCGTACGGTACGCCGTGCAGAGGACCACGACGGCGGCCGGCGGCGATCTCGCGGTCGGCGCGACGGGCCTGATCGAGAGCCAGCTCTTCGGTCAGCGTTACCACGCATTCGAGCTCGGGGCCGTAGGTGCGCAGGCGAGCGAGGAACATCCTGGTCAGTTCCTCGCTGGTCACCAGCCGACGGTCGAGCAGAACCGAGAGTTCGCCGACCGAAGCGAAGGCGAGGCGTTCGAGATCGTCGGGGCGGGCAACGTTGCCGAAGTCTGTCCAACGTGGTCCCGGCCCGATCGCCGGCATCTCCCACCCGCTAGGGAAGGGTCGAAACACCATGGCGGGATGCACGCCGTTGGGCAGGTCAAGGGCCCGCAGGGCGGCGTAGCCCTCGCGCTGGTCCACGAGGTCGGCCAGGGCGAGTTCGCCCTCGGTGTCGGTGTAGGAAAGACCGAACAGTGCCTCGGCCTGATGCAGCGTGCCCAGGGTGATGGGCTGGTCGTGGCGGATCTCTTCGCCGCAACCTGCGAGAACCACGATACAGGCACAGAAAAACACGACGACTCTCATGAAGTCTCCTCGATCTCGCGATTGACCCGGTCGGGTGTGAAGGCCGGACGGTACAACAAACGGCGCCGACCGTTTGTGGAATCTGTTCATTGCTCCTCCGCGGCAAGGGCGTGCAAGGATTCTCCATCGACACGCCAAACAGTCCAATCATCCATGGAGCGCGCACCGAGCCCGCGGTAGAAGCGGTGGGCGGATTCGTTCCAGTCGAGGACCGACCACTCGAAACGATCATAACCCCGTGCAACGGCCAACGCGGCGAGTCGTCTCAACATGGCTTCGCCGATGCCGCGACCGCGCATCTCTGCACTGACGTAGAGGTCTTCAAGATAGAGGCCGGGCCGGCCCCGGAATGTCGAGTAGCTGGAGAAAAACAAGGCGAAGCCGACAGGGCCGACGTCCGTATCGGCGATCATAACCTCGGCGGCCGGCTGTTCCCCGAACAAGGTCCGCATCAAGTCCTGTTCAGTGGCGACGACTTCGTCGTCAAGGCGTTCATAGGCGGCGAGTTCTCGGATGAAGCGCAGAATCACGGGTGCATCGGATGCTGCAGCCGTACGGATGGTGCATGAAATGTCGGTCACGGGCTACCTCCGGTTCAGACCCATCGTAACATGCAGCTTTCCCTATTCCGAGTTGATCATTTGTTTTAACCTGAATTTCGGTATGATATCCTATGGATTGGATGATTTGACAGAGGTGTTGGATCTCGTCGACAGCTGCTGAGGGAACACTGAGAAGGGCGGCCCGATCACGGGGCCGCCCTTTCATCATCCGCCACGCTCTAGGGATTGCTCAACCCTAGGCAATGGTTGTCAGTACCGGCCGCTCTCCAGCCGATATCTTGCTCCGGCCCAGCTTGAAGTGCACCAGGCCCAGAATGGCTCCGAAGACCAGATGCCCCATGAGGCTGGGCATCATCTGGCCAGCAGCCGCCAGATTCCAGTTCACTCCCAAACCCATCCCCATCATTAAGGGCATCATAGTCAAAGGGCCGAGCAGCCACCAAAAGGCGCCGTATCCGAGACCCTTGCGCAGACCGCCGCCGACCGAATCGATCCTACCTCCAAGCAGGACCGCATAGCTCAGACCGATCCCTGCACTGATCATCATGTGCATCAGAAAACCGACCACCGCGCTGTCCGAGCCGACCATGCTCGCGAGCATCGGCAGCATCCCCATCATCGCCATCATCATCCCGAACACGACTCCCCCGGCCAAGCCGCCGAGCACACCGTTCTTGAAATTCTGTGCGTTCATTGTTCTACTCCCTCCACGGTCTTTCGACCCCTGATCCCTTGGTCTCTGATTTCCTATAAATCGTGACAGTGGGTGAAGGAGTTCGCCAATCCGTTACATTCAATCTCTGTGGGGATGCCGATGGCAAAACCTCCCGGCCCGGACATGTTCAACGATCCAGGGTTCGCAGTCCGGATCCGCGCCCGCGATCCCGACGCGTTCCGGGCCGTCGCCAGGGCCTACATCACCCACATCCTACGAGCCGCCCGGGGCGCCGGCCTGAACGATGACCGGGCCCAGGATGTGGTCCAGGAGGTCTTCAAGACCTTCATCGAGACGGCCGAACGTTTCGAAGGACGTTCCCACGTTCGGACCTGGCTCTTCGGTATCCTCTATCACAAGATCTCGGAGGCTAGACGCGGCGTGACCAAGGACGCTCGCGCCGACGACATCGACGAAGTGATGGAAAGTCGATTCGACGAACGGGGGATGTGGAGCCGTCCGCCCGCCCAAGCCGATCACGGAACGTGGAACAAGGAAATCACCGCACACATCGAGGATTGCATGGAGCCCCTCCCCGACAATCAACGCCTGGCCTTCGTGCTGCGTGAGGTGGAGGGCATGGAGTCCGAAGAGATCTGTAACACCCTCGACGTAACGCGCACCAACCTGGGAGTGCTCCTGTACCGCGCGCGCAACAGCCTGCGCGAATGCCTGGAGATGAAGGGGGTGGGAAGGTGAACATGTTGAACTGCAAGGACGTTCACCGCATCGTGGCCGAGGATCTTGGTCAAAACCCGGGATTCCTGCGACGTATGGAGATACGGTTCCATTTGTTCATGTGCGTCAAGTGCCGCAGCTACGTCGCTCAGATGTTCGCAATCGGTGAATCCATTCGCACGCTCTGCAGCCCCCGCCCCGGAGACGACGCCACGGCCGACCGGCTCGAGCGTGAGATCATGGCCTGCTGTCCCCCTTCTCCAGATCAGAGCGATTGAAGATGACCCACACACCCGGGTCCCGGACTGATCAGCCGGCCATAGATACAAGGAGGCCCCGACCTCTCGCCTGGTCGGGGCCTCAAGCGTCCCAGGAGATCTGATAAGATCAGGACGCCACTTTGACGGAGATGCCTCCGCTCCCTGTATCGAGAACCACCCTGGCGGAACCGCCGCCTACGGTGAAACTCGCTTCGTTCCGGTCGGGTCGTTTCACGTCCACGTCGGGGACGTCGACCCGGATGCCGCCGCTGCCGGTATCGCAGCTCACACGACAGGATGCGTTGCCGGGCAGGATCAGGTCGATGCTGCCGCTGCCCGTGTCACAAAGAAACTTGCCGTCGCCCATGGAGTCAAGCTGGAGAACCACGCTGCCGCTGCCGGTGTCGATGCGGGCTGCGTCGCAGGTTACCCTGAGGGCCTCGACCCGGCCGCTGCCGGTATCCACATCCAGCTTGCCGCACTCGATGTTTTCCAGTTCCACCTGACCACTGCCGGTGTCCACGAGCACCTTGTCGCCCTTGAGATTCCGGCCTGACACATGGCCGCTGCCCGTGTCGACGGTGATCTCGCCTTCGCAATCGCTCACATCGACGTGACCGCTGCCGGTGTCGCACAACAGGACGCCGTTGATCCGCGAGGCCTTGATCGGACCGCTGTGCGTGTCGAGTACGATGTCCGCACTCACACGGCTGGCGTTGATGTCGCCGCAGCCCAACTTGACCGCCGCGTCGCCACCGACGGGCACCTTCACGACGATATCGGCCCAGGCCTCGAAGCCCTTGCCCTTGCCGACGATCGTGATCTTGCGGCCGCCGAGGGCGTTCCTGAACTTGCGCCAACCGGTTTCACCGTCGTCGGCGTCGTTCTCACGGAAGTTGATGGTTGTCTTGCCGCGGCCCAGTTCCGGGTACACGAAACGGCGTTCGTCCTCGACCGGGAACATCACCCGCACGTAGGTCGAAGAACCCTTCTCTTCGACGACGACCCTGATGTTGTCCTTGTCGGCGTCATCGCCGTGGACATTCACTTCGACGACATACTCGTCGCCATCGCCTTGAACCACCTCGACGTGCCCCACGAGGTTGACGACGATCAGTTCGCGTGTATCGACACGGACCGTTTCGGAAAATTCGGCGGCCTGAACAGACGCCGCGGCGCCAAGCACGAGCAAGGCGAGCATGAGCAGGCACCGGCTGCTGCGATCGAACATGGAATTCCTCCCGGCAGGGTATTGCGCGCAGCGTCGGGGAGCGATGCGCGTCCAACGGATGGGATACGCGCCGTGGGGTTGCAGGGTTGCATAGGATTTTCGAGACGCCGTATTCCTCAGCAGATGGTGTGAGCGGTTGACGCCCGAGGCCGCCCCGGTCCACGATGACTTCACTCCCTGTGCCCCTACCGGAGGTTTTCGTGCTCCAAGGCTTCACCCACAATCCCGCTTTAACCATCGCCGTAGCCCTGGCCGTGGGCGTGCTGGCCCAGGCCGTCGCCCGTCATCTGAGGATTCCGGGGATCGTGCTGCTGCTCGGCGCCGGGGTGGCCCTCGGGCCCGATCTGCTCGGAATCATCCGCCCCGGAGATCTGGGCACGGCTCTGGGCGATCTCACCGGCTTCGCCGTGGCGGTCATCCTGTTCGACGGCGGCCTCAACCTGAATCTGCGCCGGATGCGCTCCCAGGCCCTCCCCATCAGGCTTCTGCTCTCTGTCGGCGTGATGATCACGTCACTGGGCGGTGCTCTTGCGGTGCACCTGGTGCTGGGCTGGGATTGGACCACATCGCTGCTCTTCGGCACGTTGGTGATCGTCACCGGGCCTACGGTCATCACCCCTCTTCTGCGCAGGATCCGTGTTCGCCGAAGCGTGGAAACGATCCTGGAGAGCGAGGGCGTGCTCATCGACGCGGTGGGCGCCGTCGTGGCTGTCGTGGCTCTGGAAGTAGCGCTGGCTCCCCGCAACGAAGCTGCTCATCTGCTGGTGGGTGCTCCGGTCGGTTTGATCGGAGGCCTCTTCATCGGCGCCGCCGGTGGTGGTCTCCTTGCCTTGATGTTGCGTTCTCGCCGGGTGGTGCCGGAAGGATTCGGCAACATCTTGACCCTGAGCGTGGTCCTGGCGCTGTTTCAATTCAGCAACGCCTTGATTCCCGAAAGCGGCATCGCCGCCGCCATCGCCGCCGGGTTCGTCGTCGGCAATCTGAACTCCTCCCCGGCCCGCGAGCTGCGCGAATTCAAGGAACAGCTCACGGTCATGCTCATCGGTCTGCTCTTCGTGCTGTTGGCCGCCGACGTGCGGATCGCCGAAGTCTGGGCCCTCGGGGGCCGCGGTCTGCTGGTGGCGGCCCTGCTGATGTTCGTCGTCCGCCCGCTGAACGTGGCGGTCTGCACCGCTCGATCCAGCCTGACGCTCCCCGAGAAAGGGTTCCTGGCCTGGGTCGCTCCACGGGGCATCGTAGCCGCGGCGGTGGCCACGCTTTTCAACGAACGTCTGGCCCAAGCCGGAGACGACAGCGGCGAGATGCGCGCGCTCGTCTTTCTGGTGATCGCCACGACGGTCTTCTTCCAGGGAGCGACAGCCGGCGGCGTCGCTCGGTTGCTCGGCGTCACACGGCCGACCGGCCAGGGCTATGCCATCTTCGGAGCCCAGGCCCTCGGACGGCTGCTGGGCACCGTGCTGCAGGCCAGCGGAGCCAAGGTTGTGATGATGGACGCCGATCCCATCGCCTGCCGCGAGGCCGAAGCGGCCGGACTCCGCGTTGTCTTCGGCAACGTGCTCGAAGACCGTGTGCTGATGAGGGCTGTCGTCGACAGCCGCCGGGCCGTTGTCGCCGCCTCCACTTCCGAGTCGATCAACATGTTGCTGACTCGCAAAATCCTCGCCGAATTCAAAGGTCCCGTCGTATACGCAGGCGTACAGTCGAACAACGGCGGCGTGGAGCCGGCGATGATCCTCAGCGAAGGTGCCGACGTCCTGTTCGGAGATGAAATCGACCTCGAACTCTGGAATGTGAGGGTTCGGCACGGAACCGCCGGTTTGGAACAATGGCGCCTCACCGTTCCCCACCATGACATGCCGGCCGGCATGTCCGCCTTCGCGGTTCCCTTCGTGCAGGAACTCAAGAACCACAGTGAACCCGTGCACAACTTGCTGGATCTCGGCCGGGACGCCGTTGTCCACTGGCTGATCACCCTGGACAGACCGGACGAAGCCCGCCAGATGCTTCTGAATTCCGGCTGGACCCCCCTGGAGGAACATCGATGAACGGACGTCGCTGCATGTTCGCCCTGCTCATCCTGACGATGACGGCGAGCTTCTCCGTCGCCGCCGACCGTGTCACCGGCCGCGCCTTCGCCACCCGCAGCGAGGTGATCGCCCGCCACGCCATGGCCGCCACCAGCCAGCCTCTGGCCACCCAGATCGCTCTCGACGTGTTGAAGGCCGGCGGATCGGCGGTCGACGCCGCCATTGCGGCCAACGCCGCCTTGGGGTTGATGGAGCCCACGGGCAACGGCATCGGCGGCGATCTGTTCGCCATCGTCTGGGACCCCAAGTCGAAACGGCTGCACGGGTTGAACGCCAGCGGACGTTCGCCGCGTTCACTGACCATCGAGGAGTTCGAGAGGCGCGATCTGGAATCCGTACCGCCCTACGGCGTCCTGCCGGTCTCGGTACCGGGCTGTGTGGACGGCTGGTTCGAACTCCATAGCAGGTTCGGCAAGCTCCCCATGTCCGACGTACTGGAACCCGCCGTACGCTACGCCCGCGAAGGCTTTCCGGTGAGTGAACTGATCGCTTATTACTGGGACATGAGCGTACCCGCACGGGCCGAACACCCGTTCTTCCTCGAGACCTTCACGATCGACGGCCGCGCCCCACGCAAAGGCGAACTGTGGCGCAACCCCATGCTCGCGGCCACCCTCGAACGCATCGGCGCCGAAGGCCGCGTCGCGTTCTACCGCGGCGACCTGGCCCGCACTATCGCCCGCACCGTGCAGGACGCCGGCGGCTTCCTCTCCTACGACGACCTTGCGACCCACGTGAGCGAATGGATCGACCCGGTCTCGACGACCTACCGCGGCGTCGAACTCTGGGAGCTCCCCCCAAACGGTCAGGGCATCGCCGCCCTGCAGATCCTCAACATCCTCGAGGGCTACGACATCGCGGCCATGGGCTTCGGCAGCGCCAACTACATCCACCACTTCACCGAGGCCAAGAAGCTGGCCTTCGAGGACCGGGCGAAGTTCTACGCCGACCCCGCCTTCGCCGACGTGCCCGTCGCGGGCCTGATCTCCAAGGCCTACGCCGACGAGCGCCGCGCCCTGATCGACCCCGACCGCGCCGCCCGCCGCTACGACCACGGCAACCCCGCCCTGTACGACGGCGACACTATCTACCTGACCGTCGCCGACGAGAGCGGCATGATGGTCTCGCTCATCCAGAGCAACTACCGCGGCATGGGCTCGGGCGTGTGCCCCGAAGGCTTGGGCTTCTGCCTGCAGGACCGCGGCGAGCTCTTCTCCCTCAAGCGCGGCGAAGCCAACACCTACGAGCCGGGCAAGCGCCCCTTCCACACCATCATCCCTGCCTTTTTGACCCGCGACGGCGAGCCCTGGATCAGCTTCGGCGTGATGGGCGGCGCCACCCAGCCCCAGGCCCACGCCCAGATCGTCATCAACCTCGTAGACTTCGGCATGAACCTGCAGGAAGCGGGCGACGCGCCCCGCATCCTCCATTCCTACTCGAGCCAGCCCACCGGTGAGACCATGACCGACGGGGGAATCCTGTCGCTGGAGACCGGGCCCGACTGGGAAGTCTTGCGCGATCTGCGAAACCGGGGCCACCGCATCCAGATCGAAGTCGGCCCATACGGCGGCTACCAGGCGATCATGTTCGATGCAATTCAGGGCGTGTACTACGGCGCGAGCGAATCCCGCAAAGATGGGCAGGCGGGGGGGTACTAGGGCGGAGGGGGAGAGGAAGAGGGGCCGTGACGAACGAAACAGCCTGACATCGTTCGTCACGGCCCCTCTTCCTCTCCCCCTCGGTCCTTGTATCACCCCCACCTGACTCTTATGGAACTTCCAAATCGTGATGAACTATAATAGCGCCTCGCCCCCCCCCGCCCGAACCCCTGATCCGGAGTAGAAACCATGAACTCATCTCGAATGAGAACGCTTGCCGTGGCGGGAGCCTGTCTTGTGATCGCCTTGGGAAGTGTCGCCCAGGCTGAAGATGATGGGCGCATCCTGCTCGAACGCGCGGTCGCTCACTACGCCGACCTGGACGCCTACGCCGCCGAGATGGTCATCAATCTCGAATTGCCGGAGGAGTTCGCGGCCATGGGAGGCCACATGGAGCCCTCCCGATATACAGCGATCGCGACCGACGACGGCCGGGTGGCTTTCCGACCATTGGGCGGGATGATCAACGATCCTTTCGTCCAGAACACAGAACAGTGGTATGCGGAGATCAGCTTCATGAAGGCGTACATCCTTCAAGAGGCCGTCCCGTTGAGCCAGCTGCTGGACGAGGAAAGCAACAGCGGCGTACCGATTCCTGGCTGTGCCGACTTCCTGCGCTTCGGCCGATCTGCGGGCGAAGCCGGCTCCCTGTTGGCGGCCGCCTCGATCCATGATGCGGGCGGTGAAATCGTGGGCGGTGTGGCCTGCCGCCACCTCGAGCTGCGCGACGGCGTCGAAGGCGAAGTGTGGGTCACCGAAGGAGCGACTCCTTGGATCGCCCGCATCAAGATGGCGCCGCCGAAACCGTCCGGCGACGAGGGCGGTGGCATGATGATCATCCCGACGATGGACCTCACCTTCACCTCGTGGAACGGTGATCCAGAACTCGACGATGCGTTCACCATCGAGATCAACAAAGAGTACACGCGCCGTGACTCCATGCCCGGCCCCGATGACTTCCATGGCGGCGGCGGCATGAGCGACGATGACGACTTCCTGAACAAGCCCGCCCCCGCCCTCAGCCTGCCCACCCTAGACGGCGGCACGATGAACCTCGACGACCTCAAGGGCCAAGTCGTGGTCCTCGACTTCTGGGCCGTGTGGTGCAAGCCCTGCCTGATGGCCCTGCCCGGCGTGATGGAGGTCACCTCCGAGCTGGCCGACCGCGGCGTGGCGTTCTATGCCGTGAATCAGCGCGACCCCGTCGCCAAGATCAAGACCCTGCTCGCAGAGAAGGGTTGGACCCTGCCGGTCGCCCTCGACAGTGACGGTTCCGCCGGCACCACGTTCGGCGTGCAGGGCATTCCACACACGGTGATCATCGACCGCAACGGCACAATCCGGCACGTTCATTCGGGGTACTTCCCGGGCATGGACAAGCAGCTGAGGGCCGAACTGGAGGCTCTCCTTTTGGAGTGAGGCAAGCCCCCTTGGGCGGGTCTGTACTTCACGGATCCGCCCTTGGATTGTAAATAAATTCTATCTATTCGTTTATTCAACAAGTTACAAGGCCTTCGCCTCCTTGACATTGAAAACAATCAAGAGCTAACTTATGACTCCACTAACGGAAAGGACCCGTTGGTGTTCATGCCGTCCCCAAGCCCTGGCCCCCCCGGATCAGATGCGTAAGGCGGCCCTTAGACTTTTCTTATTTCACGGGGGGCTTATGAGTTGCACAAGGGACAACACCTACTGATCGATTGCCGCGGCGTGCCGCGAGCACTCTGTCTCGACGACCGACGCCTGATGGATGCCTTGGCCAAGGCAGCTACTCAGGCCGGAGCAACGGTCGTCTCCCAAATTCGCTACCGTTTCGGCGATGAGTCGCCGCCGGGTTGCACCGCCGTGGTCATGCTCGACGAGAGCCATTGCTCGGTGCATACCTATGCGGACGAAGGTCTCATGGCCTTCGACGTGTTCACCTGCGGCAGCACCGACCCGAATGAAGTCTGGTCGCTGGTGCGTCGTGAGCTCGGCATCATCGACGCAGACGTACGCGAAATCCCCCGTTTCTTGATGACGCCGGGAGCAGTGCTGTGATCGGCGCTCAACCTGGAACACCTTTCATCGTCACCTTGGGATGGATGAGCGACATGAGCCGTGCCAACCTTCGCCGTGACGACGAGTCGAAACCCGTTCGCCGTCGTCGCGACCCTTCCAATCTCCGAACCGAGAACGAAGGTAGGCAGCCTTGGTCCTCGGCCGGAAAGCCCGACGCCCTCGACCCTCTGAACGACTTCGACGATCTCGAAGTCCTCGATGACGACTTCGAGGATGAGGACGACTTCGACGAGGACGACTTCGAGGACGAGGATGAGGACGACTTCGACGAGGACGACTTCGACGACGAAGACGACCTGGGTTGATGTGGCCTCTCCACGAGCGCCCCGGCGCTTTCGGCGGCCTTGAGGCTGTTCCGGAACGCGCGGATTCGCGTTATGCCGTATTGCCCATACCCTATGATGGCACATCCACATGGCAGAAAGGCGCCGACGCGGGCCCCGAAGCCATTCTGGAAGCGTCGGCGAACATGGAGCTCTTCGACATCGAGACCGGCTCCGAGCCCTGGCGCTCGGGCATCGTCACCATGGCGCCGGTCACCGAAGCGAGCAGCCCCGAGGCCATGGCCGACACCGTAGAGACCGCGGCCCTTTCATTGATCGACGAAGGCCTTACGGTCGTCGGTCTAGGCGGCGAACATTCGGTGAGCATCGGACTGATACGGGCTCACGCAGCACGCCATCCGGGCCTGACGGTCCTTCAACTCGACGCCCATGCCGATACGCGCGAGAGCTACGAAGGGTCGGCCTGCAACCATGCCTGTGTCATGGCCCGGGCCCGGGAAGTGGCCAAGACAGTGGCGGTGGGAATCCGCAGCATGGACGCCGCCGAGCGCAGCGCCCTCGACGGTCGCCGCGTATTTTACGCCCATGACTTCGATCTTCAACCGGTGGCCCATTCGATCCTCGACCTGATCGAAGGCCCCGTCTACGTGACCATCGACCTCGACGTGCTCGACCCGTCCGAGATGCCGTCCACCGGCACTCCGGAACCAGGCGGACTGAGCTACCGCGACATCGTCGGCCTGATGCGCACCGTGTGCCGCCGACGCAACGTGGTGGGCTTCGACGTGGTCGAGCTCATGCCCCGTGAACACGACCGGGCGCCGAATTTCCTGGCCGCCCGACTGATCTACCAATTGATGGCCTACATGGACACGAGGCCCCGAGGAGAATGAGATGAAGAAGACCGACCTGCTGGCGGACGTCGTCCGCCACGTCGACGTGACCTCCTTCGATGCCCGGCCCGTGATCGGCGCCTACCGCGACATGGCCTTCCAGGCGCGCAACCTGGCCGAGGCTTCGGACATCGTCGACCGCATGCTGGCCGACGAGAACTGCGCCGTGATCCTGACCCTGGCCGGCTCGCTGTGCAGCGCGGGGCTCAAGGACGCCCTGGCGACGTTGATCGAGAACGACATGGTCGACGCCGTGGTCTCGACCGGCGCCAACATCGTGGACCAGGACTTCTTCGAGGCCCTCGGCTACCGCCACTACAAAGGCACCCCCGACGTCGACGACAACGCCCTGCGCGAGCTGGCCGTGGACCGCATCTACGACACCTACATCGACGAGGACGAGCTGCGGATCTGCGACATGACCATCGCCGAAATCGCCGCCACGCTGCCGGCGCGGCCCATGTCGTCGCGGGAGTTCATCCACGCCATGGGCGCCTGGATCGAGCAGAAGGGCTTGAAGGCCGACAAGAGCATCGTCCACGCCGCCTACAAGAAGAACGTGCCCATCTTCTGCCCTGCCTTCAGCGACTGCTCGGCCGGCTTCGGCCTGGTCCACCACCAGTGGCACAACAAGCAGTACCTGACCATCGACTCGGTGGCCGACTTCCGTGAACTGACGCGGATCAAGCTCGAGGTGGGTGAGACGGGCATCCTGATGATCGGCGGCGGCGTGCCCAAGAACTTCACCCAGGACGTGGTCGTCGCCACGGACATCCTGGGCAAGGAGACCCCCATGCACCGCTACGCCGTGCAGATCACCGTGGCCGACGAGCGCGACGGCGCCCTGAGCGGCTCGACCCTCAAGGAAGCCTGCTCCTGGGGCAAGGTCGACACGACCTGGGAGAAGATGGTGTTCGCGGAGGCGACCCTGGCGCTGCCTCTGCTTCTCAGCGACGTGTATCACCGCGGGTCCTGGAAGGCCCGCAAAGGCCGTCACCTCAACTCGTTGTTCGACGCTTCCTGAGGCGCGGTCATGACCATCAACTGTCAGCGCTCTGTCTTCGTGGCCCCCTGCCCGGTCGGTCGCGGCCTGTTCGCCGAACGCCCCTTCCGTCACGGTGAACTGATCCTGCGGCTGGACGGTCCCCGCTACGAACGCGAGGACCCCATCCACTTCACCGAAGAAGGCGCCAATCTGCTGCAGACCGGCCTTAAGTCCTACATCATGCTCCAGCCGCCCGGCGTGTTCGCCAACCACTCGTGCGATCCCAACGCGGGCATCGCCGAGAACCGGCGCATGATCGCGATCCGCGACATCGCTCCAGGCGAAGAGATCTGCTTCGATTATTCCACGACGATGGACGAGGGTCTCTGGACGCTGCAGTGCAAATGCGGGTCGGAGATCTGCCGCGGCCTGGTGACCGACTTCTCGCACCTGCCCTCGGACAAGCGCGAGATGTACCTGAAGATGGGGATCGTGCAGGGATTCATCGCCCGCAAGGAGCGCTACAAGAAGTTCCTCTAGGACGCGGCGTCTAAGATGCGGTTCTCCACCCCGTCATGGACGGCGTACTGAAAGCCAGGAACCAGGGCGTGGGCGCCTATACGCCCCCGGGGATCCACAGCCAGATAACCAACCTGCAGCCCCCGCCAGTCCTCATACTTTTCGCGGATCCTGTCGACGGCCTCGGCGCAGGCCTCGGCGGGCCCCCAGCCCTGCCGCATCAGCTCCACGACCAGGAACGACCCGCAGGTGGTCATGACCAGCTCGCCCTGGCCGGTGGCGCAGCACGCACCAGCCAAGTCGTCGACGAACAGAGCGGCCCCGATGATGGGCGAGTCGCCCACCCGGCCGCGTAGCTTGAACTTCATGCCGCTGGTGGTGCAGGCGCCCGCCAGGCGGCCGTCGGCGCCGAGGGCGATTTGGGCGATCGTGTCATGATTGCCCGATGACTCCCGCCCCGCGTTTTCCACGTTCGGCACCGGGGCGTAGATCCCGCTCTCCTCCCGCCACCGCTCCCACTCACGGCGCGACTCCGGCGTCAGCAATTCCCGCGTCGGGAATCCCCGCTCCACCGCGAAGCTGCGGGCGCCCTCCCCCACGAGCATGACATGAGGGGTGTGCTCCATGACAGCGCGGGCGACATCGGCGGCGTGGACGATGTCTTCGAGGGCGGCCACCGAACCGGCGCGGCCGTCGCCGCGCATGACCGAGGCGTCGAGGGTCACGTGGCCGTCACGGTCGGGCAGGCCGCCGAGACCGACCGAGGTGTTGGCGGCGTCCTGCTCGGCGGTGCGCACGCCGGCGAGGGCGGCATCGAGGGGGTCGGCGCCGTCGGCGAGCAGCGGCCAGGCCGCCGCGTTGGCCGCGAGGCCGCTCCACCAAGTGGAGACGACCAGGGGGCGCCGCGACGGGCCGGCGGCGTCGATGGTCTGCCCGCAGCCGGGCAGCGCGGCGGCCGCGGCGCCGAGGGCGCAGGTCTTCAGGAAGTCGCGTCGTGTGCTCATGAGGCGAGCGTAGGCCAGACCGCGGAGCCCGACAACCCCCGTGTCGCGGACGGACACCAACTCCTTGCCGTCCGCGGGGAGATGCTGGTATTGTCCGCCCATTCTCAAAACCCTGGAGGATCAGGACCATGCTCAGGACCATCGTCATCGCCCTACTGACCGTCGTGCTGGGGGCCGCCGCAGCCGTCGCCGGCATCGCCGACTCTGTCCACGATTTCCGCGACGAGCTGGGCATCGACCAGATCTGCGTCGTCTGCCACACGCCCCACAACGCCGTCGATCCCCTGGCCAACGGCCTCGACTACGCGCCGCTGTGGAATCACGAGTCGGGCTCGACGGTCTACACGCTCTACTCGAGCGCGACCCTCGACCACACCCCCGGCCAGCCCGACGGCAGCACGAAGCTGTGTCTGAGCTGCCACGACGGGTCCATCGCCGTAGACAACTACGGCGGCACGACCACCGGCACCGTCTACGCCGACGATTCGATGTTCGACGGCGCACCCGGCTCGGCCGTGGGCTCGGCCCGCGACTTCGGCACCAGCCTCGACAACGACCACCCAGTGTCGTTCGGCTACGACGCCGTCGCAGCCGTTGACCCGGAGATCCTGCCTTCGTCGAGCGCCACGCCGGTGGGCGGCACCATCGCCAGCCGCCTGCTGGTGGACGGCAAGGTGCAGTGCTCCTCGTGCCACGACGTCCACGACGTGGACGGCAACCCGCACCTGCTGGTCATCACGAACCAGGGGAGCGAACTCTGCCTGACCTGCCACGTGAAGTGACGGGCATGCTGCGCGCCGTGCTGCGGACCGTGTCCGCCGTCGTCCTCTGCTGCGTCCTGATCCCCGGCTGCACGCGTCCGCCGGCCGCGCCGCGTTCCGACGTGTTCTTTCCCGACGCCCCCGCGACGCCGCGGGTCCAGTTCCTGACGTCCTACTCCTCCTCCGCCGACGTCGTGCCCGAGCGCGGCGGCCTCTCACGGCTGGTGCTAGGCAGCGACGACGGCGCCGAGGCGGTCGTCAAGCCCTACGGCGTCGCGATGCGAGGCGACCGCCTTTACGTGTGCGACACCGAACGCAACGTGGTGGAGATCCTCGACCTCGGCGGCCACCGTTTCGGCTACATGGGCGCCACAGGACCGGATCGCCTGCGCAAGCCCATCAACGTGTGCGTAGCCGACAGCACGACCTACGTGGCCGACGCCCTGCGCGGTGAGGTCGTCGTGTTCGACGCCGCCGACGCCTGGGCCGGCGTCTTCGGCGGCGACGTGCTCGAGCGTCCCGTCGACGTGGCCGTCCACGGCGACCGCATCTACGTGTGCGACGCCGGCGCCTGCGCGGTGCTGGTGTTCGATCGAACCGACTACAGCCACCTCGCCACCCTCGGCGGCAAAGGCGACGGCGAGGGCCGCTTCGCCATGCCCACCAACATCGCCGTGGACCCCGACGGGAACCTCGTGGTGAGCGACACCCTCAACGGCCGTCTGCAGGTCCTCGCCCCCGACGGCGCCTTCGTGCGCGCCGTGGGCGGCCTCGGCGACACCCCGGGCAGCTTCGCCCGGCCCAAGGGCGTGGCCGTGGACCGCGAGGGCCGCCTGTTCGTGGTCGACGCCGCCTTCGAGAACGTGCAGATCCTCGCCCCGGACGGCCGACCCCTGATGCACTTCGGCGGCGCCGGCGAACAGCCCGGCCAGTTCACCCTGCCGGCCCAGGTCGTGGTGATCGACGGCGTGCCCGCCATGTTCGCCGACCTGGTCTCCCCCGACTTCCGCGCCGACGCCCTGATCCTTGTCACCAGCCAGTACGGGCCCCGCAAGGTGAACGTGTTCGCGTTCGGGGAGGCGAGGCCGTGATGCGTGGGGCGACCGTCCTTCTGATCGCCGCCGCGGCCCTGACCTGGGGCTGCGCGGACCACGCCGCCCGGCTCGATCCCGTCTCCCAGCGCGCCGTACCGGTGCGCCCCGTGGTGGAATACGACGGCGTGGAGCACGCCCCCTACGCCGACGGCGAATGCGCCGCCTGCCACGACCTGGCCGGCAGCGCCTCGTTCGGCGGCGGCGGCTGGCCCGGCCGCGACTTCGACTCCGAACCGGTGGTCGACCCCGCCGACGAGCGCCGCGACGACCGTCTGGTCGTGTCGGTGGCCGAGATCTGCACCGCCTGCCACGACGACAAAACCGAAGCGGCCCTCGAGGACGACTACGAGACCGTCCATGCCCCGACCGCCGAGGGCGAATGCACGCAATGCCACGTGCCCCACCGCAGCCCCCGCGCTTCGCTGCTGCGCACCGACTTCGACGACGGCGTCTGCGCCGACTGCCACGACCGCAGCGACCACGAGGCCGTCGAGGGCCTGGCCGAATCCGGCGACGAGGACTGCTTCGGCTGCCACGACCCCCATGGCTCCCCCTACGAGTATCTGCTCAAGGAGCCGCCCGAATGAGGGCCGGCCGCATCCTCGGGCGCTGCTGCGCCGCCGCCGCCCTGCTGGTCGCCGCGCCGGCGATGGCCGACGGCCCCGTCTACCTGCCCGAGAACGGCCACGGCACCCGCACGCTGACCATCGACGACATCTCGGGCTGGACCGAGTTCCTCTACCACGACACCCACGCCCGCGCCGGCGACTTCGTGCTCGACGAAACCATTGTCTCGCCCGGCATCCACGGCGAGGCCCGGGGCAGCCTCTACCACGAACGCCTGGCGGCCTTCCGCCTCGACGGCACCCTCAGCTGGCAGTCGCGTTCCTTCGCCGGCGCCGCGAACGGCACCTCGGAGGTCTCGTTCCGCGACTACGGCGCCGCCGTCGACCTGCTTCGCAAGCACGCCACGTCGCTGACGTTGAGTACAGCCCGCCGCACCGGCTGGCTCACCTCGCCGTTCCGCAGCAGCGTGCGCACCCTGTCGCGCACCCGCGGCGCCGAACTGCGGACGACCGCCCTGCCTCTGCCGCTGACGGTGTCGTGGACCCGCGAGGAGTTCACCGAGGACCTGCTCGGCGGCGAACGCACGACCGAACGCACGGCCCTGCAGGCGTCGGGCCGCCACCGCATCGGCGACCACGGTCTGACCTACCGCCTGCGCCGCGACGATTTTCGCAAGAACGTCCAAACCCAGGACGTGCGCACCGACGGCGGCGACCTGGGCTGGTCCCTGCGCCGCGACCGCCTGCACCTGAGAGCCGACCACCGCTACCGCAACCGCTACGGCACCATCGACCGCACCGACCTGAGTCTCAGCCAGAGCGCCTCGGCGGACCTCGGCCGCGGCCTCGACGGCACGGTGAGCCACATCTACCAGCGTTTCCGCAGCGGCGGCGACGACGCCCCCTGGACTGCGGCCCACAACCTCGACGCCCGCCTCGAAGGCTCCCGCGGCCCCTTCGACCTTGGCCTCATCCTCGACGTGTACGACGAGCAGACCACCCGCGAGACCGAATCCCTCGCCGCCCTCTCGCGCATCAGCGTCGGATTCGAATCCCTCTACCGCACGGCCGTGCCGGCGGGCGACCTGACCCTGGGCTGGGGCCACCGCCGCGGCCACGAATCGCGCCGCTCCGCCCTGCGCGAATACATGACCGCCGACGAGCTCCACGTGCTGAGCGACGGCACGCCCGCCCGCCTCGAGCACCCCGACGTGATCGCGGGCTCGATCGTGGTGACCGACCCCTCGGGCTTCGCGGTCTACCTCGAAGGGCTCGACTACGAGATCTCCGTGATCGGCTCCGCGACCTTCCTCGACCGGCTGCCGAGCGGCGACATCCCCCCCGACGGCGACGTGGCCGTGGACTACGCCTACACCCTGTCGCCGGGCAGCGAGTTCTCCACCGTCGGCAACACCGTGCGCGCCGATCTGCGCGGCCCGCGGATCTGGTCGCTGCGCTACCGCTACGAGAACCACGATGAGGACCCCACCGAACCCGATCCGGGCGACGTGCTGCAGTCCCGCACCCGCAACCTCTACGGCGCCGAACTGGACTGGCGCGCCTGGACTCTCGACGGCGAATCCGAGGTCGTGAACCTGCTCGAGACCCGCTACCGATCCCGCCGCGCGCGTCTCGACTGGTCGGCGAACCATGGCCCCAACCGCGTGTCGGCGGGCCTGAGCCACACCTGGACCCGCACCAACGGCCACGGCCGACGCCAGCGCTTCTTCCAGGCCCACGCCCGCGCCACCGGCCGCGTGCGTCGCAACCTGACCCTCGAAAGCGAAGTCTGGCTGCGCCTCGACCGCGGCGAGGCCTTCGTCGGTGATCAGCAGCGCCGTCTGGTGGGCGCCCGCCTCCGGGCCACCTACCGCTTCCGCGCCCTGCTCGTGGAGCTGGCCGCCCAGATTCACGACGCCGAACGCAACGACGCCGCCGACGACCGCAGCGAACTGCGCCTCGGCGTGCGGAGGATGTTCTGATGCGCGCCGCGGCTTGGATCACCCTGGGCCTGCTCGGCCTCACGACGGCGCCGGCCGCCGCCCGCGTCGAGGGCCCCGTCTTCCCGCCGCCCCCGGCCGAGCCCCGCCTCGTGTTCGAGGAATCGCTGCGCGACGACGACGGCTACCGCGGCCCCCGCTCGTTGCTCGGCCGCATCGCCGACGTCCTGACCGGCAGCGGCGAGTCGGCGGCCATGGTGCGCCCCCACGGCCTGGCCTGCGACGGCCCCCTGCTGCTGATCGCCGACCCCGACGCCGGCGTGGTCCACCTCTTCGACCGCGACAAGCACACCTACCGCCGCCTGCCCCGCGACGGCCGCCTCGCCTCGCCCGTCGACGCCGCCGTCGACGCCGACGGCCGTATCTGGGTGGCCGACAGCGCCGCCGGCGCCCTGGTCGTCTTCGATCGCGAGGGACGCGAACAGGCCCGCTACACAGACGGGATCGAGCGCCCCGCCGGCCTCGCCTGGGACCGCGCCTCGGGCCGCCTCTACGTCGCCGACCCCGTCGCCCACCGCGTCGCCGTGCTCGACGCCCAGGGCCGCCTGCTCGACGCCTTCGGCGCCCGCGGCGAGACCGACGGCGCCTTCAACTTCCCGGTCGACGTCTGCCTCGACCCGCAGGGCGGCGTGTGGGTCCTCGACGCCCTGAACTTCCGGGTCTGCGCCCTCGCCCCCGACGGCGCCTTCCTCTCCTCCTTCGGCGCCCAGGGCGACGCCCCCGGCGCCTTCGCCCGCCCCCGCGGCCTGGCCTGCGACGCCGACGGCCACCTCTGGATCAGCGACGCCCTGCAGGACGGCGTGCAGGTGTTCGACGACGAAGGCCGCCTGCTGATGGCCTTCGGCACCCAGGGTCAGGCCGACGGCGAGTTCTGGATGCCCGCCGGCGTGGCCTTCGACGACCGGGCGAACCTCTACGTGGCCGACGCCTACAACCGCCGCGTCCAGGTCTTCCGCTACCTGGGCGACGCTGAAGGAGGACGGCCATGACCCGGCTGCACCATCTCGCCGCCGCCGTGTTCGTGCTCACTGCCGCCACGGCCTCCGCGAGCATCGTCGACACCGTCCACAACCTGTCGACCTCCGGTCCCGGCACCATCAAGGCCGTGAGCGAAGACCGCGTCTGCGTGTTCTGCCACACTCCCCACAACGCCTCGGCCGCAGCCCAGCTGTGGAACCGCGCCGACCCCGCCGGCCCTCACACGCCCTACACGTCGTCCACCATGAACGCCGCCCCCGGCCAGCCCACCGGCTCCTCGCGCCTGTGTTTGAGCTGCCACGACGGCACCATCGCCCTGGGCGCCACGCTGACCGAAGACGCCATCGCCATGGCCGGCGGCGTGACGACCATGCCCCCGGGCACCGCCAACCTCGGCACCGGTCTGCACGACGACCACCCCGTGTCGTTCATCTACGACCCGGCGCTGGCCATCGCCGACGGACAGCTCGCCGACCCCGCCGGCCTGACCGGCGAGGTGCGCCTCGACGCCGCGGGTGAACTCCAGTGCACGAGCTGCCACGATCCCCACGACGACACCTACGGCGACTTCCTCGTGCTGCCGCCCACCGACGACGCACTCTGCTCGACCTGTCACGATCGCACCGGCTGGACCGGCGCCACCCACAACCTGGCCTTCCCCGGCGCACCCTCGCCCAACGCCTGCGCCAACTGCCACGATCCGCACACCGCCGGCGGCTCGGCGCGGCTGACCTCGTCGAACGTGGAGGAGCTGGTCTGCCTGACCTGCCATTACTCGTCGGGCATCGCCACGGACATCGACAGCGAGGTCGCGAAGCCGTCGTCGCACCCCGTGTCGCTGGCCATGGGCGTCCACGACCCGAACGAGGCCCTGCCCGTCGCCCAGCTCCATGTGGAATGCGTGGACTGCCACAACCCCCACGCCGCCAACGGTGCCGCGGCCCCGCCCCCGTTCGTGGACGGCCCTCTCGAAGGCGTGCGCGGCGTCGACGGCGACGGTTCGGCCGTGGTCGAGGCGACCTACGAGTACGAAGTCTGCTACAAATGCCACGCCGACTCCCCCGGCGTGCCCGGACCCGCCTCGCCGCGGCAGATCGTGCAGAACAACACCCGGCTGGAGTTCGACCCCGGCAATCCCTCGTTCCACCCCATCGAGGCCCCCGGCGCCAACGGCAACGTGCCCAGCCTGCTGGCCGGCTGGACGACCGCAAGCGTCATCGGCTGCACCGACTGCCACAACAACAACGAGGGCCCTATGGCCGGCGGCGCCGGCCCGAACGGACCCCACGGCTCGAGCTACGCGAATCTCCTGGGCTGGAACTACCGCACCTCGTCGGGAGCGGAAAGCGCCGGCGCCTTTGAGCTGTGCTACCGCTGCCACAGCCGGACCAGCATCCTCAACGACGACTCCTTCCCCCATCACTACCGCCACATCGTGGAGGAACGGGCCTCGTGCAACATGTGCCACGATCCCCACGGCATCAGCGCGTCCCAGGGCGACGGCACCAACAACACCCACCTGATCAACTTCGACCTCACGTACGTGCAGCCCGAGATCATCTCCGGCGACCTCTTCTTCGAGGACCGCGGCGTGGAACGCGGCAGCTGCACCCTGCGCTGCCACGGCGAGAACCACCGCGACGAGAGCTACTGATCCCCTTGCCCCGGAAGGGGCGATCACCCTATCCTCCGCCTCACACCCGAGCCGCCGGAGGACCGTCCGTGAGCAAGCCTTTCACGCTGTACCTGATCCACCACTCCCACACCGACATCGGCTACACGGACCTGCAGGGACGCATCCTGCGTCGCCACACGCATTACCTGCGCCGGGCCATGGACATCTGCGGGCGACGGCCCGACTTCCGCTGGCAGTGCGAGACGTTCTGGCCGGTGGAGCAGGCGTTCTACGACTTCGAGGAACAGGAATGGGAACGGCTCGGTGAGTTCATCCAGAGCGGTCAGATCGGCCTGTCGGCCAGCGCCCTGAACTTCAGCGAGCTGGCCAGCGAAGACCTGATCCAGGCGCTGCTGGATCGTCACGCCATCTTCGCCGAACTGCTGGGCACGACGATGCGCTCGGCCATGACCGCCGACATCAACGGCGTCGGCCGCGGCTGGGCCAAGGCCATGCTCGACCACGGCGTGGAGAACTACTTCACCTGCATCCACACCCACCACGGCATGTATCCGCTGGGCCGGACCCAGACCCCGTTCTGGTGGGAGATGCCCGACGGCCGCCGCCTGCTCACCTGGAACGGCGAGCACTACCACCTGGGCAACGAGATGGGCCTCGCGCCGGACGCCTGCGCCAGCTACCTCACCAAGGACGAGTGCGACGCCGACGCCATCTACACCGACTGGTGGAGGGTCGCCGAGACCCGCATCCGCCGCTACCGCGACCAGCTGGTCGACCGCGGCTACCCCTACGACTTCGCCCCCCTGATGATCTCGGGGCTGCGGACGGACAACGGACCGCCTTCGGAAGCCATCCTCGATGCGGTGGAACGCTGGAACGCCGCCCACGGCCACGACGTGCGCGTGGAGATGACGACCCTCGACCCGTTCTTCGAGCGCCTGCGCAACGATCCGGCCGAGATCCCCGTGCACACCGGCGACTGGCCCGACTGGTGGAGCGACGGCCCCAGCGGCGACGCCCAGGCCGTGCGCCTGTACCGCGCCGCGCTGCGGGACTGGCGGCGCTGGAAGGGATTGCGCAAGCTCATCGACGATCCGGGTCCGCCCAACGACGCCGGCCTGATTGACGACCTCGCCCTGTTCGCCGAGCACACGTTCTCCCACAGCGATGCCATGAGCCGGCCATGGCACGAACTGGTGCATGCCATCGGGGGCCGCAAGCGCGGCTACGCCGCCGCAGCCCGTGACAAGGCCCAGGCCCTGGTCGACGAGGCCTGCGAGATGCTGGGCGGCTGCGACATGGACCACGGCATGGGCCTCACGTGGCGCACGATCAACCCCGGCGACGCCCCGCTGCAGGACCTCGCCCGGATGACCCTCGGCCACTACGAGTTCCGCGACCGCAAGCTGGAGCGCGGATTCCGCGTGCTCGACCCCGACGGCCGGGAGCTGCCGTTCCAGCTCGACCCGGTGCCCTTGGGCGTGGACGTGTGCGTGCAGGTGGAGCTCGAACCCGGCGAGATGCGGAACCTGCGGATCGTGCCGGACGAGACGGCGGGACCGTCGGAGACCTACCCGGCCCCGGACGCCCCGGCGCCGCGGACCATCGGCACCGACCACGTGACGATCTCGTGGCGGCCCGGCCAGGGCATCGTGCGGTGGGAGACGGCGGACGGGCGGGATCTGCTCGACCCGAACCGGGACCACGCGCCGTTCACGCTGGTGCATCAGATCACGCCGGTGCCGAACCGCGAGAGCATCTGCTCGGTGCGGGGGGCCATGGGGCTGGACCGGCGGGGGCCGGATGCGCGGACGACGGCGATGGAGGTGCTGGGCGGACGGCTGGTGAATGACGGGCCGCTGTTCACCGAGATCGAGCTGTTCGCGGAGATGCCGGGGTGCACGCACGGGGAGCTGATGGTGCGGGTGATGAAGGGGATGCCGAAGGTGGAGGCGGCGTTGCGGTTCCATGCGCAGGGGCGGTGGGAGCCGGAGAATTATTATGCGGCGTTGCCGTTCAGCGCCGGGCCGGGGGCCGAGTTGATTCTCGATCGGGCGGGGTGGCCGTTGAGGCCCTGGGGGGATCAGGTGCCGGGGACGTTGTGTGATTATTATTCGGTGCTGGAGGGGTGGGGGTCGGTCGGTGACGGGTATTCCATTCTGGTTGGGATGAAGGATGGAGCCCTTGTGCAGTTGGGGAATCTCTCTCCGGGAGAACGGGCACTGGCCGGAAGCGAGCGGCTAAAGGCGATGGCCCCGCGATCCTATGCATGGTTGATGACGAATTATTGGGAGACGAATTTCCAGGCCCACCTGGGCGGGTTTCATGAGTTCCGTTTTTCCATCGAATGGGGCGATACGAACAGCAAGTGGATCGGAGATCAATTCAGGGCAGCAATCACAACGACAAGATACTCTCCTCTCGTGCCCCTACCGCTCACTCACCGGCTCCACCCGAGAAACCGTGAACTCGAACAAACGTGAATTCCCGCTGAATGTTCAGGATGCCTGAAGAGTCGCCAGAAGGAGGGCGATTGATGAGAATATCTTCGTTGAGCGTCCCGTGCTCGATCTGTTTATCCTCCAGAGATACCAGAATCGTTCCCCAATACAGGGATCTCCCGTTCATCCCCACCGACCGGATGGGATTCACCAACGATTCGTACTGAATGACCGCGCATTTCTCGCCATTCATCGTCGATTCGCCCGTCCAGCGCAGTCGCAGACCCTGCATCTTCAGCGTACCCCAGTCAGCCATCTGCACCGTGGAATCCTCGAACTCCGCCGGTCTGTACAGGGAGTTCATCTCGAGCTTGTCGAACCACGTCCATGCGAACGCTTCGACCGCGACAGTATCCCAAATGAGAGTCCCCAGGAGATGTCTTGTCTCGTCGGCCGGTAGCCTGGCAAAGAGCATGGGGTCGGCGACCCCCTCGGGAGACTTGTACGAGAAATTCTCCATGGTCTCCTGGAAGAGCGTGTCTGCGACCGCCCCTTCCGGGTCGCGGAATACTGCAATGCGCACATCGTTCCACCGCACATCACCCCCCTCCAACCCACGGGTGTACAGTCCGCTCATGACGTATTTTCCCGTCGCTTTGCCCACGGCGTCGCGGTTGTGCCACACCGTCGTCACCTCGTAGTGCTGCGGCCCATCTTCCCGCAGCTCGAGATCTGCGGGGAGATGCTGCGGCGCTTCGGCCTGCGCAATCCGGGCCGCTCCCGGACATGTCCAGCACACCGATATCAAGACGATCCTGCACACGATCCCGATGGTGCTCTTTGCGTTCATCACTTGCTCCTCGACGGAGATAAGAGAGGATGACAGGACCGCTGCTCAGCTGCAGGCCGGGTTGGCACGCCCTGGCGCAAATCACGGGCATGACAGCACGGATACCCGCTGAAACTTCTTGTTGGACTACCTGTGCCTACTACAACAGCAGACGAGGCAGAATCACTATGAGGAGCCAATCTGCCAAACAATGGGCGATCGCCGCGCTCTCGTAACCGCCCTTCTGGTAAGCCCAGCCGAACCCGCACGATCCGACGAAATTGAGAAAGTACAACTCCCGAAAGCCATTGTGCCACATCTCGAAGTAGAGCGATGAGAATACAATGGCGAGAACGGGTGCCCCGGCGGTTCTTCGAAGCGCATAGAGGAGAACCGATTGGACACCCAGCCGAGCGAGGATCTCCTCGCCGGCAAGATTACGAAGTCCGCCCCAGAGCCCCAGCTTGAATGAGACAGGATCGTCCTTGAACCACATCCACGGCAATGCATCGAGGTATCCGAGACGGTATTCCACGAAGCCGAGCCCATAGACTGCGCCGATCGCAAGGGCGGCCCCGACGATCCCGACTCCTGCAATCCTGCTGAAACGTGGATTGCTCCGCAGGAGTGCGAAGCCGCCACCAAGGCCCGCGTCCCCCAGCCCGACGGCCAGACGACCGAAGACGTAAGCGAAGACACCCCACTTGAGGACATCGAACAGAACCATTGCGTGCAGGCTGGAGCGATCAAAGCCACTGGACTGCCCAAATGTCACGTAGAGAGGCCAGGCTGCGAAATAGTAGAAAGCGAGGTTGAGCACCAGGGTGGCAGCAGTGAAACCGATCACGAAACGTCGCCCGTGACGTCCTGCAGCATGCCGGAATATCAGGAGCGCCGACGCGAGCAGAAGGACCTCAAGCATGATCTTCATAGGATCGAGCATCAGGTCCACACTCCTGGATTGTTCATTGGATTCTGTCTACACCTCTTCCAAGCGAACCTCTGTCGTATATCCACCAAACTCTCCAATCCCCCTCAACTCAATTCTGCAGTGCGGACACCCCACCAACACCTCATACCCCTCCCCTCCGAACTTATCAAAGATCAGCCTCACCGTTTCAAAACACCCCGGGCATTCCCCCTCGTGCATCCCCACATTCCTGGGCACCTTGATCCCCTTGTCCACCCTCCGCCAGTTCTCCTCCAGCGAAGCCAGATCCGCAAACGCCTGCGTATTGTGCGGTGACCCCAGCAACCTCAGGATCTCCGCATTCAGCTCGTCCACCGCATCGGTCTCCACGAAGTACTCGAACCGCTCCATCTCCAGCCCAACCCCTCCAGCTTCGGCGAGTCGCACCGCCTGCTCCGCCCCCACCGGGAACGAATCGAACATCGGATTCCCGCTCTCCACTCCGAACATCCGCTGCAGCTCTTCGAGGCCCAGACCGTCGAGCACGGCTTCCCCCATCATTTCGTCCGTCTCCGGGTCGAACCACCGCAACATCCGTCGCAGGTTCTTCTGGTCGCTCATATCGCCTCCTTGTCCCGTTCATCCTATGCCACGGCCGCCTTTTCCTCATGAAGAGTTTTGACCCCACATCCCGGATGGGTCATGCTTCACCCATGCAACGGCTCACCATTCCCGCAATCCTCCTGCTGGCGACCCTGACCGCCTGCGCCCCCACGCCCCCCACCGGGAGACCGACGATGAGCGCCCCGACCGCAGCCCTGATCCCCGCGCCCGCCGTCCTCGAACTCCACGAGGGAACGCTCAACCTGGGGACCGAGGCAGTCGTGGCCGCCCACCCCTTGTTCCTGGCCGAAGCCCGCCTCCTCGCCGAGCAGTGCAGCCTGACCTTCGCCCTGCCCACCACCTCGCGCATCGACGTGGTGCTCACACTCTCCGAAACGCCGCTGCCCGAAGAGGGCTACGAACTCGACATCACCGGCACCGGCGTCGCCATCCGCGCGTCGACCCCCACCGGCGCCTGGCACGGCGCCCAGACCCTGCGCCAACTCCTGCTCGACGGCCGCACCCTGCCGCTGCTGCACATCGAAGACGCGCCGCGCTTCCCTTGGCGCGGCATGCTCCTCGACTGCGGCCGTCACATGATGAGCGTCGAATACGTGAAGAAGGCGATCGACCGGCTTTCGTTGCACCGCATGAACGTGCTGCACTGGCACCTGACCGAGGACCAGGGCTGGCGGCTGGCCGTCGACGCCTACCCGAAGTTGACCGAGGTCGGCGCCTGGCGTTCGACTCACTCGTCCGGAGATGAAGGCGGCCGCTACGGCGGCTTCTACACCAAGGAGCAGGTCCGCGAGATCGTCGCCTACGCCGCCGCGCGCCACGTCACCGTCGTGCCCGAGATCGAACTGCCCGGCCACAGCGTAGCCGCCCTGGCCGCCTATCCCGAGCTGTCGTGCACCGGCGGGCCCTTCGAGGTCGAGACCCAGTGGGGCGTGCACGCCGACATCTACTGCGCCGGCAACGACTCGGTGTTCACGTTCCTCGAGACCGTCCTGGGCGAGGTGCTCGAGCTGTTCCCCTCGGAGTTCATCCACATCGGCGGCGACGAGGCGCCCAAGGAGCGCTGGGAAGAGTGCCCGAAGTGCCAGGCCCGCATCCGCGACGAGGGGCTCGCCGACGAGCACGAACTGCAGAGCTGGTTCATCGGCCGCATCGGCGACTGGCTCGAGTCGCAGGGCCGGCGCATGATCGGCTGGGACGAGATCCTCGAGGGGGGCCTACCCGACGGCGCCACCGTCCAGTCCTGGCGCGGCATGGACGGGGCGCTGGCCGCGGTACGCTCCGGCCACGACGCCGTCGTGTCCCCCACCAGCCACTGCTACCTCGACTACGACACCGGCACCACGAGCCTGCGCAAGAGCTACTCCTTCGAGCCCGTGCCCCCCGGCCTGACCGACGCCGAAGCCGACCGCATCCTCGGCGGCGAAGGCAACATGTGGACCGAGTATGCGCCCGAGGAGATCGTCGACACGAAGATCTGGCCGCGCCTCGCCGCCCTCGCCGAGCGGCTGTGGTCGCCCGCCGACCGCAGCGACTTCTTCGATTTCAGCCGCCGCTGGCGCATCCACAAGCCCCGGCTCGAAGCCCTCGGCGTCACCCCCGGCCCCGAGGGACGGCCGGTGTCCATCGCCGCGCACTTCGATCCGGTCCTCGACGGCTTCGTCCTCGAGTGCGACGCCGACGCCCCCGAACTCCAGCTGGCCGTCGGCACCCCCGACTCGCCCCCCGACCCGGCCGGCCTCTACCTCGACACCTCGCTGGTGGTGAAGGGCTCCGGCACCGTGCTCGTCCAGGCCGTATGGGACGGCGAAGCCTGGGGCGAACCCGCCGTGTGCCGCCTCGTGCGCCACGCCGGCGTGGGGCGCGAGCCCGTGTCGGCCCCGGCGTTCAGCCCCCGCTACGCGGCCGGCGGCACGACCGCCCTGATCGACGGCCTGCGCGGCTCCGGCAATTACCGCGACGGCCGCTGGCAGGGCGTCGAGCGGGTCGACCTCGAACTCGTGCACGACCTCGGCAAGCCCCGCCGCCTGAGCCGCATCACCGGCGGCTTCCTGCAGGACGCCAACTCCTGGATCTTCCTGCCCACGTCGGTCGAGGTGGACGTGTCCGACGACGGCGTCGCCTACCGCCCCCTCGGCGCCGCCACCCACGACGTGTCGAACAAGGTGCAGGACAAGGTGCAGTGGGACGCCGCGGTCGAAGCCGATGGAACCCCGGCCCGCTTCATCCGGTTGACGGCCCGCAACGTCGGCGCCTGTCCCGCCTGGCACCCCGGCGCCGGCGGCGACGCCTGGATCTTCTGCGACGAAGTGATCATCGAGACGGAGGACGATCAGTGAGCCGACTCCTCGCCATCCTGCTCCTGCTCTCAGCGGTCACGGCCAATGCCGACGACCCGTTCCCCCGCCCCCAGACTCCCTTCGCCCCCCGCGGCTACTTCGCCCCCAAGGTCACCACGCCCCCGGCCATCGACGGCCTCCTCGACGACACCGCCTGGCGCGACGCCCCCTGGAGCGCCGAGTTCGTCGACATCGAAGGCGACCTGCGCCCCGCCCCCACCTGGCCCACCCGCATGAAGATGGCCTGGGACGACACCCACCTCTACGTCGCCGGCCACCTCGTCGAACCCGACCTGTGGGCCACCCTCGTCGACCGCGACGCCGTGATCTACCACGACGACGACTTCGAGGTGTTCCTCGACCCCGACGGCGACAACCACCTCTACTACGAGCTCGAAGTGAACGCCCTGAACACCGTGTGGGACCTGCTTCTGATCAAGCCGTACCGCGACGGCGGCCCGGCCGTGAACGCCTGGGACATCGCCGGCCTGCGCACCGCCGTGCACTGCGACGGCACCCTCAACACCCCGAGCGACACCGACACGGGCTGGACCGTGGAGATCGCCATCCCCTGGTCCGTGCTCCGCGAATGCGCCGGGTCCGCCCGCGTGCCCCCCGAAGACGGCGACCAATGGCGTGTGAACTTCTCCCGCGTCGACTGGGACCTCCGCGTCGTCGACGGCCGCTACGAGAAGCTCGACCGGCCCGAGCACAACTGGGTGTGGTCGCCCCAGGGGCTGATCGCCATGCACTACCCTGAGCGGTGGGGCGTCGTGGAGTTCCGGGAGTCGTCGGTGGGGATCGAGCGCGAGACGTACGAGGCGGAGCGGGAGCTGCATGCGGCGGCGGCGCTCATGCATCTGTACTACGAAGAGCAGGACTATCAGCGGCGCGAAGGGGAATACACGCGGATGACATTGGAGCTGGATCTGCGTTTGGACGAGGAGAAGACCGGGATCGATACGACTTGGTTTTCTTGGCCGCCGCGGTTGGATTCGGATGATGTGGGGTTTCATGGGTGGACGCGGGTGTTCGGGCGGGGGGTGATGCATGTGGATGAGATGGGCAGACTCTGGTGGACAGAAACCCAGTGATCGTCATTCCCATCGGCGCCGCTTTATGACTTGCATTATATTTACATCGTAGGTACACTATAGATATGGCAAATCTCAAGATCGAGTGGGATCCGCCCAAGGCAGCCGCAAACTTCAAGAAACACGGCATTTCCTTTGAGGAGGCCGCTACAGCCTTTTCGGACGAGCACGGCCGCCTGATCCCAGACCCGGATCACTCCGAAGACGAGGATCGATTCATCCTGCTCGGAATGAGCTTGTCGACCCGTCTGCTGGTGGTTTGCCACTGTTACCGTGAACCCTCGTCTGTCATCAGGATCATCTCGGCACGCAAGGCTTCAAAATCAGAACGTGCCCAATACGGAGCCAGGTAGTCATGCGAAAGACCTACGATTTCTCAGAGGGAGCAAAGAACCCCTACGCCAAACGCCTCAAAAAGCAGGTCACGATCCGGCTCGAGGAGGGCACGATCGCCTACTTCAAGGATCTCGCCGAAGAGGTGGGCATTCCATACCAGACGTTGATCAATCTGTACCTCCGAGACTGTGCGGCGACAAGCCGCCGCCTGGCTCTGGAATGGAAACGGGAAAACTGATCACACCCAACCTCCGAGCGGAGGCTCACCCATGATCTACGCCTACCCTGAAGCCCGCCCCATCCTCGCCCGCACCCCCGCGGTCCTCGACACCATGCTGCGCGACCTCCCCTCCCCCTGGATCGAGGCCTCCTCCGGCCCCGGCGACTGGTCCCCCTACGACGTCGTCGGCCATCTGATCGCGGGCGACAAGACCGACTGGATCCCCCGCAGCCGCATCATCCTCGACGGCGGCGTCGAGCCCTTCGCCCCCTTCGACCGCTTCGCCCAGGAACACGACAGCGTCGGCCGCACCCTGCCCGAGCTGCTCGACGAGTTCGCCGCCCTGCGCCGCGCCAACCTCGAGGCCTTCGACGCCTTCGATCTCTCCCCCGCTAACCTGCGCCGCGAGGGCAAGCACCCCGCCTTCGGCACCGTCACCCTCGCCCAGCTGCTGTCCACCTGGGTCGCCCACGATCTCGGCCATATCGCCCAGATCGTCCGCGCCATGGCGGGCCGCTACCGCGAAGACGCCGGTCCGTGGACTGCCTATCTGCCCATTCTCGCGCCGCGCCCGCCAAGCGATCGTTGACCCGGCGTGGGCCGTGGCCCATGCTTCGGTCGACCCCAACGAACCAGCCTCGAGCCCGGCGGTGACCCCTTGCGCGCCCTCGCTATCCTGCCCGTGTTGATCCTGGCCTCCCTGCTCGCCGGCTGCGGCGAAAAAGTCGCCCCCCCCGCCCCGCAGACCATCACCCTGTACGACAACGTGACGGTCCACTTCACCCCCGAAGATCCCGAGCGCTTCGACTCGCCCTTCGCCTCGGCCCGCGACAACGGCCGCGTGATGGCCACCTTCCGCGAGATGCCGGCGGGCTACGGCCCGGTGTCGATCACCGCGGTGCTGCGGGTGCGACCCATCCGCGCCGACATCCGCAACATGGTCGACAGGTGGGACCGCGCCGGACACATCCGTTTGATCAAGCCCGGCATGGCGCCGGTGGAGATCGTGAAGTTCATGACGGCCTACGGCGGCGCCATCGAGCACGAGGTCGACGTGTCGCACCTCGCGCCCCTGCTCACGGGCCACTGCGAGTTCGAGCTGTTCATCGACACCTGGGTCACCCCGGCCTGGACCGTCGACCTCGAACTTGTCGTCGCGCCCCGTCACCAGGCGAACACACCGGCCTGGGTCGAGGGCCTGTGGTTCCCCGAGGAGGGCCTGACCGCCGTCGCTCCCGAAGTGTCGCAGACGATCACCGTGCCCGAGGGCACCCGCCGCACCGCGCTGTACGTGTTGGTCTCCGGCCACTGCACCGACGGCCGCGACGCCGACGAGTTCATCACCAAGGACAACGTCGTGCTCGTCGACGGCGTCGAGGCGCACCGCTGGCGACCCTGGCGCGACGACTGCGGCGAACTGCGCGCCATGAACCCCTACTGCGCCCGCTGGTCCGACGGCTCCTGGAGCAGCGACTACAGCCGCAGCAACTGGTGCCCGAGCGACGTGGTGGAACCCGAGGTCTTCGAGCTCGAACTGACCCCGGGCGAACACACGATCAGCTACCGCATCGAGGACATCCGACCGGAAGACGAAGACGGCAAGGGCTACTGGCGGTTGTCGGGACACCTGGCGGGCTGGCGATGAGCGCCTTCATCCGTCAGGACGGCGGACCCATCCTGACCCGCAACGATCTGCCGGACATTCCCCCGGCCTTCGTCGACGCCACCTCGGTGTTCAACCCAGCAGCCGCGGTGGTCGGTGGTCGCACGTTACTGATGCTGCGCATCCAGTCACGCGGCCGCGAGACCGGCCTGCTGCGCGCCTGGAGCGACGACGGCATCGTCTTCGCCCCCGAGAACGAACTGGTCGCCGTGCGCGGCCTCGAGAAGATCCCCGGCACGCTGCTCCACCTCTACGACCCGCGCCTGACCTGGGTCGAAGGCCGCCTGCTGTGCGTGCTGGCCGCCGATACCGACGCCGGCTGCCGGCTCGTGACCACGACGGTGGACGTGCATGGCGATCTCGACGTCATCGGCGTCTGCGACCAGCCGGACGTCCGCAACGGCGTGCTCTTCCCCGAACGCTTCCGCGGCCACTACCTGCGCCTCGACCGTCCCAACGCCGTGCCCCTGGCCGGCGGGCCCACCACCGGCGACACGATCATGCTCTCGAAGTCGGAAGATCTCGTCGCCTGGCACAGTGTCGGTCCCGTGTTTTCCGGAAGACCCAGCGCCTGGGACGAACTCATCGGTGCCGGCCCGCCCCCGATCAAGACCTACGCAGGCTGGCTGCTCGTCTACCACGGCGTGGCCACGCACTTCGCCGGCTGCAACATCTACCAGGCCGGCGCGGCGCTGCTCGACCTGGTCGACCCGACCCGCTTGATCGCCCGCACCAGACGCAACATCCTCGAGCCGCGGGAATCCTGGGAGCTGGTGGGACAGGTACCCAACGTGGTCTTCCCTTCAGGGATGACCGCCGACCGCCACGACGCCGACGGCTTCGTGCCCGACGACGCGATCCTGCGCCTCTACTACGGCGCCGCCGACACCTGCATCGGCCTGGCCACCACCACCGTGGGCGACCTCGTCCGCGCCTGCCAAGACGACTGACACCGGGAGCGACATGAGCTGGACACCGAAGACCGCCTACATCGTCAGTCACACCCACTGGGACCGCGAGTGGTACCTCACCTACGAGGAATTCCGCGTCAACATGATGCGCGTGGTCGACCGCGTGCTCACGGCCCTGGAAACCGACGAGACCTTCGTCCACTTCCTGCTCGACGGCCAGTCGGTGCTGCTGGAGGACTACCTCGAGGTGCGGCCCGAAGAAGAGGGCCGCATCCGGGCCCTGGTCACGGCCGGACGCCTGTCGGTGGGCCCCTGGTACATCCTGCCCGACGAGTTCATCGTGGGCGCCGAGGCCACCGCCCGCAACCTGCTGCTGGGCCACGCCGCCGCCGCACGTTTCGGCCGCACCCACGCCGCCGGCTACATGCCCGACACCTTCGGCCACCTGGCCCAGATGCCGCAGATCCTCAAGCGCGCCGGCCTCGACTCCTTCATCTTCACCCGCGGCCTGGGCAATGAAGCCGACGAGCTGGGCTGGCGCTGGCGCTGGTGCGCTCCCGACGGCAGCGAGGTGCTGGCCATCAATCAGTGCAAGGGCTACTGCAACGCCGGCGGCCTGGGTTTTCAGGAGATCTGGCACGCCCACACCCGCCGTGAGGTCGACACCGGCCGCGCCGTGGAACAGGTCACAGAACTCTTCGCCGCCATGGCCGAACGCCCCGGTGCCGAGCCGGCCCTGCTCAACAACGGCTGCGACCACTTCCCGCCCCAGCAGGAGTTCTCCACGGTGCTCGCCGCACTGCGCACCGCCTTCCCCGACACAGAGTTCATCCACACCGACCTGCCGACCTTCCTGGCCGCCGCGGGCACCGACCGCGACGCCCTGCCCACCCACGCCGGCGAGCTGCTGGGCGGCCGCGACCATCACATCCTTTCGGGAGTGTGGTCGGCGCGCATGCCCCTGAAGCAGCAGAACGCCCGCTGCCAGGATCTGCTCGGCCGCACCCTGGAACCCCTCGCCTCGTATGCCCACTTCATGCACGGCCAGGCCTACCCCGCCGGCGAGATCCGCGAGGCGTGGAAGCTGCTGCTGAAGAACCACCCCCACGATTCGATCTGCGGCTGCAGCGTCGACGGCGTGCATCGCGACATGGAGACCCGCTTCGCCGGCGTGGCCCGCACCGCCGACCGCCTGCTCGTGAACCACCTCGAGTCGCTCACGCCCTGCTTCGGCCGCCGCGCCGACGACGACCGCTCGACGATGCTCTGCATCGCCAACCCGCTGCCCCGGCCGCGCCGTGAGGTCGTCACGCGCATGGTGGTGCTGCAGCCCTTCACCTGCGACCCCGACGGCCTGCGCCTGTTCGACGAGAACGACCGCGAGGTCCCCTTCGCCGTGCTCGAAACCCAGTACGTAGAACGTTTCTGGGGCATCGACTACCGCGTGGAGCTGAGCGCAGAATCCCAGCACGAGAAGTTCGACGTCTACCGTCGCGACTTCGGGCCGCGGATCCTCAAGGACGGCCCCGGCAATCAGGAATACGACTGCTACTGGACCATCCAGTTCACGGCCAAGCTGCCGGCCTGCGGCCACGCCGTCTACCGCTTGCGCGAAGTCGGACCCTCGGCCTCGAGCGTGCCTCCCGAGGGATCGGTGATCGCCGGCGACGGCGTGCTGGAAAACGCGTTCGTATCGGTCACGCTGCATCCCGACGGTACCTTCGACCTGCGGGACAAGCGGTCCGGCCTCGTCTATCCGCGGCTCAACCGCCTGCAGGACACCGCCGACATCGGCGACGAATACGACTGGTGCGACGCCGAGGTCCCCGGCTCCTTGCATCCCCACATCGAAGACGGCCCGGTGAGGACTCTCGGCAACAGCGGCCTGCAGGCCGGCCTCGAGGCGTCGTTCACCGTCAAGCTGCCCATCCGGCTCACCCCCGACCGCACGCGGCGCGAAGCCGAAACCGTCGGCTGCCCGGCCCGCGTCCGGGTGACCCTGCGCCACGACGACCCCCGCGTCGACGTGCGGACCTGGTTCGACAACCATGCCGAAGATCACCGCCTGCGGGTCGAGTTCCCCACACCCCACCGCAGCGACCGCCTCGTGAGCGACGGCCACTTCATGGTCCACGACCGCCCCTTGGTCCGCACCGGCGGCGACCACTGGGCCCAGCCCGTCCCCGCCACCTGGCCCCAGCAGGACTTCAGCTGCGTGCAGGACGACCGCGGCGGCCTCGCTCTGTTCAGCCTCGGCCTGCCCGAGATCGAAGGGATGCCCGGCGAGCGGGGCGGCGCCGGCATGGCCCTCACGCTCCTGCGCGCCGTCGGCTGGCTTTCCCGTGACGACTTCCCCTCGCGGCGCCGCAGCAACGCCGGCCCCACCCTCGCCACGCCCGACGCCCAATGCCTCGGCGAGCAGGTGTTCGACTACGCCGTGCTGCCCTACGCCGGCGGCTGGACCGACGCCGACATCCCCCATCAGAGCCTCGCTTGGCGGCGTCCGCCGATCAGCCTGCAGGGCGTCGAGGATCAGCACAAAACCGGAGCGTCGCTGGTGACCTGCCCCACGCCCCTGGTCACCCTCACGGCGATCAAGAAGCACGAGCAGCGCGATACGCTGGTGATCCGGGCCGTCAATCTGGCCGGCGCCGCCACCGCCGCCGTGTTCGAGTTCGGACGGCCCCTGGTCGCGGCCTGGCGCACCACCCTGCTCGAGGATCGCCTGGAATCCCTGCCGTCGGGGGATCTGCGGCTCGAGGTGGCCCTCACACCCCACGAAATCGCCACCATCGAGGTCGAATTGAGGGGCTAGTTGCCCGAAACGCCCTGATGCGGTAGGCTGGAAGGAGGGGGGATATTCCGCGATGACGACGCAACCTGTTTGGTCGCAACGACTCTACGACGCCCTGAGCCAGCTCGCCAATGCCGACGAGTCGCGCCGTGATGCCCTGATGGCCGAGGCCTGGCCCCTGCTGCGCACCTCCCTGCTGATCCGCTCCCGGCAGCACGCCTCCCGCTACGGTTCTGTCTCCGCGGAAACCCTCGAAGATTTAGCATCAGAAAAAGCGTTGGATTTGCTCCGGAGGATCGTATCGGGTCGTTGGGACATCTCCGGACACGCTCCCGGAGAACTTGCGTCCTTCCTTTCCACGGCGGCGCACAACGCTCTCGTGGACTCGTTGCGGAGGGAAGGCCGTCTTGTTCACCCGGAAGCAAACCCTGAGGGACCCGGCTGGGATGCGCCGGCCTATCGGAGCCACGCTCCGGTGGCGGCGCACCTCGAGCCGGCCGGCCTGGGGGCCGAACGCGACGAGTACGCACGGGACCTGGCGAACTGCGTCGACGGACTGACCGACGACGCCCGCGTCGTCTGGTTCTTCAGGGTCCTGTTGGAGATGTCGTCGAAGGAGATCGCCGACCATCCCGAAGTGAACAAGACACCGGGAAACGTCGATGTGATCCTTCAGCGGGCCAGGGCCGTCATGACCGAATGCATGACGCGCAAAGGCCACGACCCGACACGGATGCCGCAGGGGACCTTCACAGCGATCTGGGAGCGATACCGGGCCCGATGGCGCCGGGATCGAGACAAGGTGAGCAATGAGTGATCACGTGAGAGTCAGCGGGCGACACCCCGCACCAGACATGCTGCTGGATCTGGCCGCCGACCTGCTGCCGGACGCCGAGCGCCCCCCCGTGCTCGATCACCTGAAGGCCTGCGCCGAATGCGAGGATTCCTTCCGATCGATCGTTTTGAGCATCGAACAGGGTCGCGCGGCCGCGGAAGCCGGAGTGTTCGTCGCCGCGGCAGCCGACCGCGTACCCGTTCCGCTACCGTCGCGTTATCTGCGCTGGACCGCAGCCGCCCCCTTGGCCGCGGCCGCCGTTCTGGCCTTCGCCTTGATCTGGCCCCACGCGTCCCAGCCGAATCTCAATTTCCACACCCTGCCCGTTCCCGACGTGGAACTGCGTCAGCGCGATGCCTCATCCGTCGACGATCCCGTCCTGACATCGGGATTCGAAGCCTATGTTCTGGGCGACTACGCCCGCGCCGCCGATCTCCTCGAAGACGCCGCCCCGGCCTCGGAGCTCCAGCCGGTGCGCGACGTCTACCTGGGCAGCGCCCTGGCCCAGGCGGGTCGCTTGCCCGACGCCCGCAACGTCCTGGAATCGTTGTCCGCCCGAACCTTGCCCGATCCCTGGGGCAGCGAAGCCCGCTGGACCTTGTGCGTGACATACGCCAAACTCGGGGAACAGGCCCGCGCCGATTCGTTGCTGACGGATCTGGCTACGGAATCCGGCGAGGTGGGCGACCGCGCCCGCAACGCGCTGCAGCAGCGCCGACCATGACCGACTGAGCGAGGAGCTCGTCCATGCCCTCCCCCCTCCGGTGGGCCCTTCGAACTGCGACGGCGGCGTTGATCGTCGCCGTCTTCGTCGTCGTGACTCAAGGAACGGCGGCACCGCCCCCCGACCACGACGCCCGGCAGCGCGTCGACGAACTCCGACTGGCCGGCGACCTGCAGGGCGCCCTCGCAACCGCACGTGGCTGGCGCGAAGCCGTCGAGACCGATCCCACCACCCGCCCCTGGCAGCTCGTCGACGCCCGCCGCGCCGTCATCCATCTCGACTGGCTGATCCTGCATCCCGACTCGGTGCAGACGGCGCTCTCCGCCGCCGACATCCTGACGCCGCAGCTTCTCGGCCTCTATGCCCAAGGGGAATTCGACAGCGCCGCCGATCTCGCTGAACGGCAGCTCGCCGTCAGACGAGCGTATCTGCCCCCCGATCACGAAGACATCGCCGAGAGCCTGCGGCGCCTGGGAGTTCTGAATCTGCAACGCGGCCGCTACGGAGAGGCGGGCGGCCTTATCCGCGAAGCCTTGACGATCCTCAGCAACACCCTGGGCAACGACCATCCCCGCGTGGCCAAGGCCCTGGCCACCCTCGCCACGGTCGAACGTCTGCGCGGCGATTTCGGGGCTGCGGAACCCTTGTACCGTCAGGCTCTCGCCATGCGACGCCGCATCCTCGAGCCCGAGTCCATGGACATCGTCTCGAGCCTGCACAACCTGGCCATCTTCCTGAGCGTCAAGGGCGACTACGCCGAAGCCGAATCGCTGTTCGAGGAAGTGCTCGAACATCAGCGCAGGCAGCTCGGTGTCGATCATCCCGACGTGGGCCTCACCCTGCACAACCTCGGCAACACGAGGCTCGAAGCCGGTCGTCCGGCCGACGCCGTTCCCGTCATGCGAGAAGCCCTGGCCCACCTCCGTCACACTTATGGTGATCAGGGCCAGTACGTAGCCGGCGCCCTCCATTCCCTGGGTACAGCCCAGCGCGAACTGGGCCGCGTGGCCGCCGCCGACACGCTGCTGCGCGACGCCGAGCACCTGTACCGCGACGCCCTCGGCAACGATCATCCCCACGTGGCCGAAGTCATCGCCGACCGCGGCCTCGCCCGCTGGCTGGCCGGCGATCTCCAGGAGGCCGAATCGCTGCTTTCAACCGCCTGTGAAGTTCACGAACGCGCTCGTTTGAACGTGGGTCTCGGCTATGAGCGCAGCGACTTCCAGGTCACTCCCTACGGCGCCCTCGCCGCCGCCCAACTCCTGCAGGGCCGCGACAAACGCGCCTGGACAGCGACGGAACGGGCTCTGGGACGCACGCTCGCCGACCTGCTGTCCACCGCCGACAAAGTCGACTCATCCCGCGCCGCCCAGCCTCTGCCCATCGGCGATATCCAAAGGGCCCTGGACCCGCACACGGCGATCATCGGCTGGCTCGACATCGAACTGCGTTCGACCGCCGCCGCCTGGGTCTATGTGGTCCGTCACGAAGGGCCGGTGCACTGGGCACGCATTCCCGAAGGCGCTGTCGTCCGCGCCCGACGCGACGCCGCTGAATTCCGCGACGCCCTCGACCATGCAGGTTCCTGGCCCTTCCGCGTGCACGACACCGGGCGCATCGACGAAGCGGCCCGCCGCATCCACGAAGCATGGATCGCACCCCTCGCCGCCGAACTGGCCGGCGTCGACCGGCTGGTCGTCCTGCCTTCGGGATCGATGCTCGGCGTGCCGGTCGAAGCCCTCCGCGACCGCAACGGCGAGCTGCTCGACAGCCGTTTCGCCATATCGTACTCGCCGTCGGCCTCGCTGTACGCACGCTACGCCGCCACTTCGCCCCCCAGCCGTTCCGGTCCGGGGCGCGCACTGCTGGTGGGCGATCCCCAGGTCGACGACAACCGCCTGGCGAGCCTGCCCGGCGCCCGCGACGAGGTGCGCGAGCTGGCAGCCATTTTCCCCGACGCCGCCATCCTGCTGGGAGCCGAGGCATCGGAGACCGCACTGTCGAGCCTGAATGCCAAAGGCGAACTGACACACACTCGCTGGATCCACCTTGCGACCCACGCCCTCGCCGACGCCCAGAACCCAGACCGCTCCGCCCTGGTCCTGGCCGCAGGCGGCGGACAGGACGGCCTGCTGACCGCCGCCGAAATCGTGCGCGACTGGCGCATCACCGCCGACCTGGTCACCCTCAGCGGCTGCAGCACCGCCCTGGGCCGGCCGTCGAAAGGCGAAGGGTACATCGGTCTGGCCCACGCGTTTCTGCGCGCCGGCGCCCGGAACCTGCTGGTGAGTCTGTGGACGGTGGAGGACGAAGCGACGCGGCGCCTCATGGGCCGCTTCTACGACACGCTGCTGCACGAGGACGTGACGCCTGCCGAGGCGCTGCGCCGCTCCCGGCTCTGGCTGCGCGAGTGGACGGACGAGGACGGCGGACAGCCGTTCCGCCATCCGGCCTACTGGTCGGGGTTCGTGCTGATCGGCGCTGCGGGCGATCGTCAATAGCGGGGTGTGGCCCCGGTCACGGCGTCGAGGACATCCACGCCCGGCCGCCAGCCCAACGTGAAATCCGCCGTCACAGGATGATGATCGCTCGGCCAGCGGCCGCGGCGTTCGGTGCGGACGATGGCCGCCGCCTCCACCTCCCAGCCTCCCGTGCAGAGGATCCAGTCGATGCGTCCGGTGTCGGGCACGCCGTCGAAGCCGTGGAAGGTGCCGTCGCCCAGGGGGCCGGCCTCGCCGCCGGCTTCGAGCCACGTGTCGCGCCACACACCATCGCCGGCCAGCACGTCCCAGGGCTCGGAAGCGCCGGGTCCGCCGCCGGCGTTGAAGTCGCCGGCCAGCAGGATCGGCAGCCCGTCGGCGATCTCCTCGAGGCCGCTCCTGATCAGCCGCGCTCCTTCTCGGCGGGCCTGCGGCCCGAGATGATCGAGGTGCGTGCTGGCGAAGACGAACGTGTCGGGTTCGCAGAAGCGATCGGCAAGTTGCACCCAGGTGACGATGCGGGGACAGGCGGCGTCCCAACCCTTGCGACCCGGCTGCTCGGGGGTCTCGCTGAGCCAGAAGGTGCCCTGGTCGAGGAGTTCGAAGCGGGACCAGCGGTACATGATCGCGCACATCTCTCCGCCTTGTTCGCCGTCGTCTCGCCCAACCCCCACCAGGGCGAAGTCGCGGAACGCCTCATCCAGTTCGTCGGCCTGGAAGGCAAGGCATTCCTGCAGACCGATCAGATCCGGAGCGGCGTCGCGGATGGTTAACCGCACCAGGAAGCGTCGGTTCTCCCAGACGTCGTCTCCGTCTTCCGCCGTTCCGTACCGAATATTGAAACTCATCACGCGGGTGCGGCCGGGTTCGAGAGGGGCCGCCGCCGAAAGGGCGGCGATGGCGGCCAGGGCGAGGGCGAGAAGAACTGTCGTACGGCGCGGCATGCGGATCTGCTTTCGGTTGAAGGCGTCCCGACGATAGCACGTCCCTGGCAACGCCTCCAGTCGGCGAACTCTCCCTCCGACCTGATCCGATCGGGTGGACACCGTCTTGCCCCGGGATTACTCTGATGTCCATGAACACAGCAACATCCGACCGACGCATCGCATCTTCATTCCGTCCCTGGTTGTCGGCCGCCCTTCTGGTCGGCCTGGTTTGCTCCGTCGTGCCGGCGGCGGCCCAGACGGTCTACAACATCCACCTGCATACCGACAGCACACCCGACTGGGTCGACCGCGAGTCCTTCCTCGCTTCGACCATGCCGGTCTGGAACGATCCCCAGGACCAGGGCATCGCCCTGTGGCGCTGGCTCGCGCGCAACCATCGGCAGACCCATGCCACCCGCGAAGACGGCCGCTACCTCTGGGACCCGTTCCACTTCTACAGCAGCTACACCAACACCTACTGCGGCTTCATGGCGGCGTTCATGACCACGATGGTCGACGGGATGGGCGGCGATTGGCGGCACCGTTACGTGGAGCTGGGCGACCACACCGTCATGGAGATGAGCTGGGACGCCGGCGACACCTGGCACATGTTCGACACCTCGATGGTGGTCTACGCCCTGAATCACGACGGCGTGGTGGCGTCGGCCGACGAGCTGGGCTCGAGCGCCCAGTGCCAGGTCTCCCGCGACCTGGGCGATCCCGGCGACACACCCGGCCACTACTATCTCTACCATACCGCCCAGCCGTGCATGACCAACCCGCCCGACCCGGCCCACGCCGGCGAGCTGACTCATCCCAGCGGCTACCGCACTGCCTGCGACAACCCCATCGTCTACACCCGCACTCTGCGCAACGGCGCCGACTCCTACATCTCCGGCACTTACCCGGAAGAGGAACGGACCCATGTGCGCTACGGCTGGAGCTACCGTCTGCATCTGCGTCCCGATCAGACCTACACCCGGTATTGGACGCGCCTCGGCGACACCTCCGACTACTACCGATCGACCTCCGGCGGCGAGGACCCCGACGCCACATCCATCGCGGCCGGCTTCCACGGCAACGGCCTGTGGACCTTCACCCCCGACCTGGACACTCCCGCCTACAGGGCCGCGATCTTCGACGAGTCGGGCATCGCCCACCGCGACGAAACCGGCGGCGGCGGGCCGCGGCTCCAGGTCGGCGGCGGCGCGGGAGGCGCGACGGTGTGCTGGAAGGTCGATGCAGCCAATGTCGCCACCTCGGCGACCGTACACCTGACGGGGAACTGCCCGGCCGGCGACGCGGTCCTGCTTTATGTCTCACGCGACGCCGGCATCACTTGGACGCCGTTGTGGTCGGCGCCCGACGGCGGCTTCGATCTCGATTTCGATCTGGGTTCCGCGCTGGTCGGCGGAGCCCACGAGTTTCTCGTCCGGATCGAGTTCGCCGACGACGGCGACGACCAGCGCTGCGGCCTCAACGGCGTGACCATCGAGACGATCACCCAGCTCAACGCCTTCACCCTGCCTCGGTTTACGACCGGCCGCAATGTGGCGCGGTTCGCCCTGGGCGAGCAACAGGAATCGCTGACACTCTGGCCCCCGCTGCACGGCGGCCAGTACGACGACAGCGCCGCCGACTGGGACAACATCCATGCCCTGGCCTCGTCCGACGCCACATACAAGGCCGTGATCATGCCGGCCGCGGCCGGCGAGGGGCGGGTGACCTGGCGCATCCAAGCACCCACCGACATCGTCGGCGTGAGGTACGGAGGCAGCTTCCTGGCCCGCACCGGCGGCGCCCAGGAATGGGTAAAGCTGCAGCACTCGTACCAGGACGGCGGGTTCATCACCGACACGGTGTACGACGCCTCCTCGGCGTCGACCTGGGACGACCGCATCTACGCCGACCTCGTTCCCGGCGCCGGCGTCCGCGACATCCGGATGCGCTACGTCATGTCCAGCGCTGTGGGCTCGGACTACGTCAGCACCGGCGTCAACGACGCACTGATGACCGTACACCACGCGCCCCGCGCCCCCGGATTCGCGCCGGTGGTCGTAACCTGGTGCTGGACCGAACACCGCAACGACGGCGACGTGACCCGCGAGCACACCCGCATCGTCACCTCCGCCGACGACGCCTGGGCGATCAACGTGGGCGGGTACCGCGAACCCACCATGGAGTGGGTCCGCCTGCGCCTGGCCGACGGCGGCGAGACCACCGGCTACTCCGACGGCGTCGACGTGGGCACCGGCGCCGGCCGCGACCTCGTGCGCACGACCTTCGCCTGGAACGACGACGTCGCCCGCGGCCGGCCCTACACCGTCAGCCGACCGGCGTCGCTCGTCAACGGGGACGGCGGCGGCGGCGAACTCACCGACGGCGTGATCGCACCGCCCACCACCTGGGTCGGCGCCACCGTCATGCAGGGCCAGACGGCGCTGTGGGAAGGCGACGATCCGTTGAGTGTCGCCCTCGACCTGGGAGCCGTCCGCACGGTGGCCGCCGTACGCGTGACCACGCACCAGCCCCTGGCCGACTACGCCCACGCCGGCACCATCACCGTGTCGGGCTCCACGGACAACGCGGCGTTCACAGGCCTTGGCGTGATCCAGCACGACGACGTGTGGTCGCCCATGGGCGATCATCAGAACTGGGGCTTCGAGCAGTCGCCGGAATTCGCGGGGCTGCCGGCGGATGGTCGGTTGACCTACGGGTTCTGGCTGATCCTCGACGCGCCGGTTGACGTCAGGTGGCTGAAGCTGGATTTCCTGCCCCTGGCCGGCTACGGGCTGAGCATCTCGGAGATCCAGGCGTTTTCGCAGGTTACCGTGGAGGATTGGCCAGATCGGGACGTAGTTGTGCCGGACGTGTCGGCTGCCGCAGAACCCCGACCGCAGGAGATTCCTACGCCACGACTCTCGCTGTCGATATGGCCGAATCCGAGCAACCCTCAGTGTACGGTCACATACAGTCTACCGAGACCAGGATTCGCCATGGTCAACATGGTCGATCTCAGGGGAAGGATCATACGTACGTTGGCGGCGGGCTGGCTCGCCTCAGGAGCCCATCAGGCGATCTGGGACGGACGTGACGACAATGGGAGGGCAGTCTCCTCGGGAGCGTACCTGAGTCGGGTGATCTTCGAAGACTCAGCCATGACGGCGCGGGTTACTCTCGTGCGTTAGAAAGCTCGTGCCGACGTAAAGCGACAAGGCCCCTCCGCTGAGGGGCCTTGTCGCTTCCGGTCGATGCTGGATCAAGCTTTGTGCAACTTCTTCCCCGCCATCCCCTTCATCGTCCCCTGGAAGTTCTCCGCATACCGGTTCGCAATCCGGTAATACGTCGGCAGCGCCACCAGAGTCAGCAGCGTGCTCGAGGTGAGTCCGCCGATGATCGCTCGCGCCATGGGGTAGTACTCCGCGTCGCCCACGTGGGCGCCGTGGAAGATGGCCAGAGGCGACAGACCGAGGATCGTCGTGCCGGCGGTCATCAGGATCGGACGCAGGCGCTCGCCGCAGGCGCGGATCAGGGCCTCGTCCATGGGCATGCCCAGCCGCCGGTGATGGTTCACGTGGTCCACCAGCACGATGCCGTTGTTCACGACGATGCCGATGAGGATCACCATACCGATCATCGCCATCATATTGAAGGGCGAGCCGGTCAGCACCATGATCCAGAACACGCCCACCAGCCCGAAGGGCACGCAGAACATCACGATCAGCGGGTGCAGCAGCGACTCGAAGAGGCTCGCCATGACGAAGAACACGCAGGCCAGGGCCAGCAGCATGTTGATGCCCAGTTCGGACTGCTGTTGCTGCTGCCGCTGGATCTGGGTGCCGAAGCTCCAGCCGTAGCCCAGGGGCATCTCGACCTGGTCCATGAGCACGCGGATGCCCGTCAGCGCGTCGTCGAGCTTCTCGCCGTCGTAGGTGCCGCGGATCGTCACGCCGGACTTGCGGTTCTCGCGGAAGATGCGCCGCGGGCTGTCGGTGATGCGGAAGTCGGCCACCTGCTGCAGCTGCACGGGGCGGCCCTCGGCCGAACCCACCGTGAGGATGGCCAGGTTCTCGATGGACTCGCGGTCGGCGGGGTCGAGCGAAACGACCATGTCCACTTCCTTCTCGCCCGTATTGAGGCGGGGAAGCTGCACGCCGCGGTAGGTCAGTCCCATGATCTGGGAGATGGTCGAGGCGCTGATGCCGAAGCGGCCGGCGGCGTCGTTGTCGACGTGGATCTGGATCTCCTTGTTGCCGTCCTCGTTGCCGCTGCGCAGGTCGCTGACGCCCTCGATGCTCGCGAGCAGGGGCTTGACGTCCTCGACGATCTCGTACAACAGCTCGGTGTCTTCGCCCTGGACGGTCACCGCGAAGGTCTTGGCACCCGAGCCTTCGCCCTCGTCGTCGCCGAAGCGGTAGCGCACGCCGGCCTGCACCGGCAGGTTGGCCCGCACGGTGTCGCGCACGGCCTTGTAGAAGGCCTCCGAGACGACGCCGCTCTCGAAGAACAGCGACACGCCGGCGGCGCCGGCCGTGTAGTAGCAGTAGATGTCGCGCACCGACAGATCCTCGCGGCGGGTCTCGAGGTACTCGGTCGCCACGACGACGGCTTCCTCGGCCCGCCACTTGTCGACGTTGTCGCTGAAGTCGAGGCCGATATACAGGCTCTCGCGGCGCATGCCGCCTTCCATGGCCTCCATGGTGAAGCCGCCGGACTTGACCATCAGGAAAATGGACAGACCGACCACCAGCGGAAAGATGACCAGACCTGAAACCAGCGGGTGCTTCAGCGAAGTCCAGTTCAGCATCTTCAGATAGCGTTTGCGCACCTTCTCGAGCCAGCCGTTCTCAAGCTGGGAATTGTCGCCGCGCGTCAAGCGCACCGACAACACCGGAATCACCGTCAGGCTCACCAGCAGCGAGAGGATCAGCGTCACGCTGATGGTCACGCCCACCTCGCCCAGCCACACAGCCATCTCGTCGCCACGGCTGATGATGATCGGCGCGAAGACGATGACCGTCGTGAGCGTCGAGGCGATGATGGCCCGACCCACCTCGCGGGTGCCGCGCACCGCCGCCGACACTGGACTGTAACCTTCACGTTGTTTTCGGTGGATCGACTCGAGCACGACCACGGCATTGTCCACAAGCATGCCTACGCCGAGCATCAGCCCCATCATCGACAGCACGTTGAGGCTGCCGCCGCTGAGGTACATGAAGATCGTCGTGCCGAGGATCGACAGAGGGATGGCGATGGAAATCACCAGGGTCATGCCCACGCGTCGCAGGAAGAGGTAGAGGATCAGGATGGCCAGGATCGAACCGAAGAAGCCGCCCTGCAAAAGGCTGCGCAGCGAGTCGGTAATCTGGTCGGCCTGGTTGAAAAAGGGAATGGACTCGATGCCCGACAGCACTGGATCGGCGTTGATTTCGGCCAGCTCGGCATCGATGGCTTCGCACACGTCGACGGTGTTGTACCCGGACGCCTTTTGGATCCAGAACGCAATGGCCGGTTCGCCGTTCAGGTAGCGGCCGTAGGACAGGCCGGGGGCCCCGTAAACGACTTCGGCCACATCCTTCAGGCGCAGGCTGCGCTCGTTGATGGGCAGCTCGCGCAACTCGTCCACGCCGTGGATGCCGCTGACGGTGCGCACGCCGTAGCGCATGCCCTGGTCGGTCACCTCGCCGACGGTCAACTCCACGTTGGCCGCTTCCAGCTCCTGGAACAGGCGCCCCACATCGACGTTGTGCTCGAGGATCTTGTCGAAGTCCAGGAACACCGACACCTGAGTGGGCAGAACGCCGTCGATGCCCACCTGGCCCACACCGGGAATGCGCTGCAGACGGGAGATCACGCGCTGGTCGAGCAGGTCCCAGCTCTCGGAGAGATCGCGGCCCTTGGCGGCGATGCGCCCTTCCATGATGGGAATGTCGCTGGTGTTGAAGGTGAGCAGGAAGATCTGCCTCACGTCGGCCGGAAGGTCGCCGCGGATCTGATCGATCTTCTCCTTCACCTCAAGGCGCAGCAGGTTGACGTCGCGGCCCCAGTCGAAGACCACGCCGACGAACGCCTGATCGGCGTCGCTGTAGCTGCTCACTTCGCGCACGCCGCCCAGGGTGGCGAGGATCTCCTCGATGGGCGCCACGATCTCGCGCTCCACCTGGCTGGGAATGCCGTTGGCGTAGGGCACCTGGACGCCGATGAAGGGCATCTCGACACGGGGCAGGAAGTCCAGGGGCAGCTTCCAGATCGAAACCACGCCCAGCAGGACGATGGACGTCAGGACCATCATCAACGTCACGGGTCGACGGAGGGACATGCGGGTCAGCCACATCTCAGGACCCCTCTCCCGCCCGCACGCCGCCGGGGGTGATCAGGGTGTAGACGACGGGCACGACCACCAGTGTCAACAAGGTCGACAGAATCAGGCCGCTGATGACCGTCACCGCCAGAGGCGTCCGCAGCTCGGCGCCTTCTCCCAGGCCCAGGGCCATGGGCAGCAGTCCCAGCACCGTGGTCGTGGTGGTCATCACGATGGGCCGCAGGCGCTCGGCGCCGGCGAGCCGCACCGCCGCAAAAAGATCCTTCTCGTTGCGGCGCAGCTGATTGATGCGGTCCACAAGTACGATGCCGTTGTTCACGACGATGCCCGCGAGCATGATGGCGCCGATCACGGCGATCACGCTGATGGGCGTCCCGGTCGCGCCGAGACCGAACACCACGCCTACGAGGGCCAACGGCACCGTGAACATGATGATGAAGGGATAGAGGAACGACTCGAACTGAGCCGCCATCACCAAGTAGACCAGGAAGATGGCCAGCAGGATGGCCAACTGCAGCGAGCGGTACGAGGTAGCCATCTCCTCGTTCTGGCCGCCGAGCTCCCAGGTTGTGTTCGAAGGCAGAGTCAGTCCGCGCAGCTGTGCCTCGATGTCCGGCGTCACGCTGCCGAGATCGCGTCCGGCCAGGTTGGCCGTCACCACGGCCACACGGCGGCGGCCGAGACGGTGGATCTCCGAAGGGCCGCGCGAGATCGACATGGTCGCCACGGCGCTCAAGGGGATCGGCACGCCCTCGCGCTCGGACACGATGAGTTCGCGGATCGCCTGCAGAGTGCTGCGCTGCTCGTCGAGGTTCATCACTCGGATGTCGATGTGACGTTCGCGGTCGCGGATGCGGCTGGCGACCGTACCGCGCACCTTGCCGCGCACGACCTCCGAAACCTGGGCCAGGCTCAGACCCCAGTGGTTCAGCTTGTCGCGGTCGAAGCTGACCCGCACTTCGGGCGACCCGGGCACCATGGACAGACGCACGTCGCGCAGTCCATCCACCTGTTCGAGACCGGCCCCCACGGCGTCCGCAGCTGCTTGCAGGTCTTCGAGGTTGTAGCCGTAAACGTCCACTTCGACCGGCGCGTTGAACGAAAACAACGACTGGCGCCGGATCTTCATGCCCACATCGGGATGATCGGCCAACACGCGGCGGATCGATTCCAGCACCAGTTCTTCGTGCTCCTTGTCGGCATACTGAAGCTTCACGTGCAGCTCGGCCCGGTTCTCCTTGCGCCGCTGTGCCGTGGTGCCGCCATCGCGGCTCACGCCCACGTCGGCGGCCAACAGCACGATGCCTTCGACGTCGGCGAGTTCGGTTTCGATGTCGCGCACCGTACGGTCGGTGCGGCTCAGGGGCGTGCCTTCGGGCAGCTCCAGGGCCAGAGTGAATTCGCCCTGGGCCATGGGCGGAATGAGTTCGGAGCCGAGTCGGGGATACACGACCGCGGCGCCCGCCGCCAAAACCAGCACGAGGAAGACGACCAGGGGACGGTGCCGCAACGACGACGCCAGCAGGGAGGCGTAAAACGCTTCGGTGCGGGGCCAGAGCACCTCGAACAGCGCTGTCAGCGGAGTCATCACGACGATCAGGATCCGACGCAGGACGCGTCCGAGCAGCATGGCCGTCCAGGCGATGAACGACGGCAGAGCCATCACCAAGGTGAGGGCGGCGATCTGCAGCCAGCGGACGGGTCGGCGGCGGGAATCCGCGAGCTTGCGCCAGCCCATGAGGCTGCGGGGCGCATTCGTCTCGCCCGCTCCCTGAACTTCCTTGCGCCGTCCGAAGGCCACGGCCATGGGTGTGAAGGTCAGCGCTACGATCAAGGAAATGAATAGGGAGAAGGTCACAGTCAGGGCCTGGTCCCGGAAAATCTGGCCGGCGACGCCCACCACCACGAACACGATGGGCACGAACACAGCCACCGTCGTGAGAGTCGAAGCCGTTACCGCGCCGCTTACCTCGCCGGCGCCCAGCACCACGGCATGCTCGTGGTCTGCGTCGCCTTCCTTCTCCCGCCGGCGGTGAATCGCCTCAAGCACGACGATGGAGTTGTCCACCAGCATGCCCACGCCCAGGGCCAAGCCGCCCAGGGACATCACGTTCAGCGATACGTCGCGGCTGTACATCAGAATGAAGGTGGCGATGATCGAAATGGGGATCGAAACACCGATGATCAACGTGCTGCGCAGATCGCGCAGGAACACGAACAGGACCAGCACTGCCAGCAGACCGCCCAGCAGGGCGTTGTTGCGCACCTCGTCGACGGCCTTGGCGATGAACACGGACTGGTCGAACAGAACCTCCATCTCCACGTTCTCGGGCAGTCGTCCACCCATGGACCCGATGTGGGCCTTCACGCGATCAGCAAGGTCCACGATGTTGGCGTCGCCCTCTTTGTAGACGGCGATCTCAACGCTTTCGCGCCCGTCCACGTGGGTGATGGTCGAACGTTCGCGATGGGTGCGCGTGATCGTGGCGATGTCGCGCAGCTTGATGGGCCGTCCCGCCACCACCTGCACGGTCACCTCGCCGATATCCTCGAGGTTCTCGAACCGGCTCAGTGTACGCACGATGTACTCGGCGTTGCGGTCGCGCAGACGACCGCCCGAAGCGTTGACGTTCTCCTGCCCCAGCACCTCGTTGACCCGCGTGATGGAAATGCCCAGAGCCGACAGCTTGGCTTCGTCCACTTCGACCCGGATTTCCTCCTCGAGACCGCCGGCCACCTTGGCCGCCGCCACGCCCTCCAGGGATTCGATGTCGCGCTTGAGCACGTCTTCGGCGATGTGGCGCAGTTGGACGTCCGGCACGTCTCCCCACAAGCCGATGCGCAAGACGGGATCGAGGGCCGGGTCGTACTTCAACAGCACCGGCTGGCGCACTTCCTGGGGCAGCTGCAGCAGGTCGATCTTCTCACGCACGTCCAGGGAAGCGAAATCCATGTCCGTGTTCCAGCCGAACTCCAGGGTGATCTGCGAGAGACCCGCCTGACTGATCGAATGCACACGGCGCAGGCCGGGCACCACGCCCACAGCTTCTTCGAGGGGCCGGGTAACGAGGTTTTCCACGTCGACCGGCGCAGTGTTCAGATACTCGGTCTGAACCGTGACGCTGGGATAGCGGATCTCGGGCAACAGCCTCATATCCAGGCGGCCGAGGGCCACCAGGCCGAACACGACGGCGGCCACGGTCGCCATCCACACGGTCACGGGATGGGTCACTGCGAAACGGATAACTTTCACGGGAGCGGCTCCTGGTCCGGGTCCTGGGAAGAGCGACGGTTATTCGGCGCGGGCGAGAACGCTCTCGGCCTCGGCCTTGGCGACGGAATCCTCCTGGAACAACGCGTCCCAGCCCACTTCGGCGCCGTTGATGGGCTCGATGCGGGTGCCGTCGCGCAGGCCGCCTTGTCCGACCTCGACCACGAACCAGCCTTCCTCGACGCCGTCGAGGATCTCGACGAAGTCTTCATCGTAGAGTCCGGTGCGGATTTCGACCTTGCGGACAGAATCGGCTTCGGCGACGAACAGGCTGCGCAGGCCGCCCTCCTCGACCAGGGCCAGCTTGGGCACGGCGAGGGCGTCGGTGTGGGAATCGGTGGTGATGCGGACCTTCACGAAGCCGCCGACGCGGGCCAGGGCGTCGCCGTCGTCGAGTCGCAGGGTCACGCGCACGGTGCTGGTCACGGGGTCCACCACCGGCGAAACACGTTCGACCTTCGCCTCCAGGCTCACACCCAGGGCGTCCGGGGTCACCAGAACACGTTGGCCGGCGCTGACCTTGCTCGCCACGTTTTCGGGCAGATACACGCGCACACGCAGGGGCGAGAAGTCGGCCAGGGTAAACAACGCCTCCGATACGTTGACCAGCTGCCCGGCTACGATCTTGCGCTCGGTCACCTGACCGGCGAACGGTGCGCGGAGCGTCGTCTCTTCAAAGGTGATGCGGGCCAGGTCGCGCTCCGCTTCTGCCAGATCATGAGCGGAGCGGGCCACATCGAACTCCTGCTCGCTGATGAGGTTTTCCTCCAGCATGGCCTGGTTGCGCTCCAGCAAACGCTTCTGGTCTTCCAGCTTCAAGTCGGCCTGACGCAGCTGCACGCGTTCGCGTCCGTTCTCGAGCTCGGCGAGGATCTGGCCGGAGGAGACCCAATCTCCCTCCTCGACGTTCACACTGCTTACACGTCCCTGCATCTTGGTGACAAGATCGACCAGACGGTCCGCTTCGACCACGGAAGCGGCCTTGTAGTAGGCGTCGATGCCGCGACGCTCGGCGCGGGCCAGCTGAACAGGGACGGAGACGTCCTTGGGATCCTTCTCGTCTTCGTCCTTCTTATCCCCGTCGACGGCCGTAGAGTCGGCGCCTGCCGCGACAACGTCGCCGCTTGTCGAGCCGCCCAGAGGCAGCTTATCCATCTTCCAGAGAACGCCGGCGCCGATCACGGCGACGAGAACGACGATCAGGGCGGTCCAACCGAATGTCTTTTTGCTCAGGCTCATCACGACGACCTTCCAAGTCAGCGGGTTTTGTTCCGGGGTCACGGAGTGCCAAGACGCAGGGCCGGACGGAAAGGTTGCATGGCCGGAAGAAGAGGTGCAGAGGCCGGGCGGGTCAGGAGATCAGGCGGGCGTCACGGACGGCGATCAGGAAACGCCTCCGTACCGATGCATGGTGGACCATCCGTTCGGGATAATCCAGCCGCAACCGTGGTTCGTCGGGAACGGTCCAGGGCGCGTGGATGTCCTTGGCGTTCAACGAGTCCAGTTCAGGCAGCCAGCTCCGGAGGTAAGCCCCGTCGGGGTCGAAACGGCGCGATTGGGTTTCGGGATTGAACATGCGCGGAAAGGCCACAGCGTCGGTGCCCGTGCCCGACACCCACTGCCAGCCGCCGTTGTTGCAGGCGAAGTCGGCGTCCACAAGGTGTTCCATGAAAAACCGCTCCCCGCGCCGCCAGTCGATCAACAGATCCTTGCACAGGAACATGGCCACGATCATACGCAGTCTGTTGTGCATCCAGCCCTCGGCCGCGAGCTGACGCATGGCGGCATCCACCACCGGATAGCCTGTCTCACCGCGGCACCAGCGCTCGAAACCATCTTCGTCATCCCGCCATGGCAGAGCGTCGCCGGCCTGCCGGAACGCCTCCCCCCTTCCGACCTGGGGGTATCCGACCAGGACATGAGCAAGGAATTCCCGCCAGACAATCTGTTCGAGCCAGGCGCGGGCACCTTCACGGTACGGCGTGATGCGTTCGGTGAGGGGATGAATCGCAGCCACGCAGCGTGCCGGCGCAATCGAACCACAGGCGAGATAGGGCGACAGGGTGCTGGTGCCTTCGCGGTCGTGGCGGGAACGATCAGCGTCGTATCCGCTGACCTTCTTGTCTACGAACTGGGCCAGACGGCGTCCGGCCTCGAGCTCCCCGGCCGGCCACCGTGCGGCGCACATCGGTTTCTCGAAGCCCGGCAAGGTTTCGGGAACGGGTTCGGACTGCACGCCGTGAGCCAAGCGGGGGCGCCGTGGATCACCTTGGGGCATCGGCCAGCCGTGAGCGTCGAGCCAGGTCGTCCAGGCGCGGTAGAAGGGCGTGAAAACCGTATAGGGTTTGGCCCGTTCCTGGGTCAAGACCAATCCAGGCGGCACGACGGTTCGCTCGTTGTAGGACGTAACGCGCAGGCCCGCTTCTCGGCAGGCGGCCTCGACCTCGCGGTCGCGCTGCATTTCGTCTTCGCCGCACTCGCGGTTGTAGATCACTTCGCCGCAACCCGTTTCGCGCGCAGCCGCGACGACGGCCTGGGCCGCCTCGGCAAAGCGATCCGCCCGACGCACCAGCAGGGGTACGCTCCAGGCCTCCAGGCGCTCGGATAAGACCGCCACGCTCCGCAGCACATGATCCACCCGAGGCGCGCCCCAACCGTGATCGCGCCACTGCAGGGGGGCTGTGAGAAACAGGCCCACCACTCCCTCGTCGCCCGAGATGCAGGCGTCGGCTAGGGCCACGTTGTCGGCGCGGCGCAGATCGGAGCGGAACCAGACCAGGGTGCGCATAGTGCTCCCCATTGCAGACTAGCCGATGCCGGAAGATCCACGAAGCCGGCAACAAGCGGTGATAAGACAGATTACACGCGATCAGAAGGACGTGAAAGAGGATCATCGACGATTGCCGATGTTGTCCTGGAGCAAATTGATCCCAATTGCGGACTGGCTCTCCATGAGCGATTTCCGTAAGCTACTCCCAGAACATCAGCGCCTCGGGTTCAGCGCCTCTCAAACAACGGTCGCCCCCTACCGATCACGCGCCGCTCGAGGAATCGCCTTCGCTGGTGTCCCGTTCGTCAACCGGGGGCGTCCATGCTCAGCACAATCATTTTGTCCCGACAGAGGATTCCGCTCCCGGCCGCGCTGCTCATCTGCACGGTCGGCCTTGTAACGTTCCTGAATCCGACCTCCGCAGCCGCCGGCGAGATCGCTCCCGGCCTCGAACGCCTCCTCGCCACCGCTGCTCCCGACCTCCCCCTTCGTGTGCTGGTCGTCATGGAGGAGCAGGTCGACACGAAATCCCTTCGAGCAGACCTGAAACTGGCCGGCGCCAACCGTCAACAACGTCACCAGACCGTGGTCGAGGCCCTGCAGACGACGGCGACCAGGAGCCAGGCCGGATTGCGCGCCGAGTTGGCGTCTCTGAAAGCCGCCGGCGCCATCCGTTCCCTCCACCCGCATTGGCTGGTCAACGGGATCGTGATCGGCGCGACGCCGGACGTCATCCGCCGACTGGCCGCACGACCGGGTGTGGCGCGCATCGAGCCCGACCTCACCGTCGAACTCATCCGTCCCGTGACCCCGCCGGAGTCGAAGGCCCGGGACGCCGGCAGCATCGGTACGACCGCCGGGATCCGCGCCATCTGGGCCGACCGCGTCTGGCGCGAACTCGGCATCGACGGCACCGGCGCCCTGGTGGGCAGCCTCGACAGCGGTGTCGACGGTCACCATCCCGCATTGACCGAGCGCTGGCGCGGCAACTTCGCTCCCGCCGCGGAATGCTGGCTCGACGCCTCGAACCAGGGCGAACCCCTGTATCCCGAGGACCACTACTTCCACGGCACCCACGTGATGGGCACCATCTGCGGATCGGCGCCGGGCGACAGCATCGGCGTCGCACCAGGCGCCCGCTGGATCGCCAGCAACGTGCTGGCTCAGGACACCGGCCCCGAGTACGACAGCGACATCCTGCGCTCCCTGGAATTCATGTCCGACCCCGACGGCGATCCCGCCACCTCCGACGACGTGCCCGACGTGGTGCAGAACAGCTGGGGCGTGTTCGAACTCTTTCCCGGCTATGTGGACTGCGACAGCCGCTGGTGGGACGCCATCGACAACTGCGAGGCCACCGGCGTAGTGCTGATCTGGTCGGCCGGCAACGAGGGCCCCAACGAGGGCACGCTGCGCAGTCCGGCCGACCGGGCCGACACACCCCTGAGCTGCTTCAGTGTCGGAGCGGTGGGCGGCGATATCCCCCTGACCGCGGCCGTGTTTTCTAGCCGTGGTCCGTCCCGCTGCGGAGGCCCCTTCGACATCAAGCCTGAAGTCGTGGCGCCGGGCGTCGACGTCATCAGCTCGCTTCCAGGTGGGGATTATGCATACCTCAGCGGCACATCCATGTCCGGCCCCCACGTTGCGGGCGTCGTGGCACTGATGCGTTCGGCCAACCCCGAGCTGGACGTAGAGACTGTCAAACAGATCCTCATCGACACGGCCAAGGATGTGGGCCCCGCAGGCGAAGACGGCGTTTACGGCCACGGCATGATCAACGCCTACGATGCTGTGCTCGCCTCCATGACGGGCTATTTTCCCGTGAGCGGCATCGTGCGCGATATGAGTACAGGCGCCCCTATCGTCGGCGCGTCCGTCTCGCCCCCCGACGGAGCACAGATCTCCCGTACCGATCAAGACGGCCGCTATCGATTGATGCTGCCCACAGGTGCCCGCCCATTGGTATGGAGCGCCTTCGGTTACCAGGACCGTGAAGCCGAAGTCGAAATCGTCGAAGGGGCAGAGGCCGTCGTCGGCACCTACCTGAGACCCCTCGCCACGGCCGAGATCAGTGGAAACGTGACTACGCTCGGCACCCTGCCGGTCACCTCGGCCGAGGTCCTCGTCATGGGAACACCCATGGCACCGGTCCTCACGGACGCCGCGGGACGGTTCGCGATCGAGGTCCCCGTCCGGACCTCCTATGTCGTTCAGGCTCGAACGACCGGCATGGGTGCCGACCAGCGCTCCCTGTACATCGACGCCGACCGCGTCGTCGACTTCGACCTGCCCCTGCTCGAGTTCGACGACTTCGAACTCGGCCACCTCGCCAGCTATCCCTGGGTCACGAGCGGCGACGTCGACTGGTTGATCGACAACGCCCAGGCAAGCCACGGCACCTTCAGCGTGCGCGCCGGCGATATCGGCAACCTCCAGAGCAGCGTCCTGAGCGTGACCCTCGATGTCGTCGCCGCCGGGGTCGTCTCGTTCCGGGTTCTGACGTCCATGGAACGCTACTACGATCACTTGCGCTTCGAGATCGACGGCCATCTCGAGGATTTATGGTCGGACATCATTGATTGGCGCGACGCCTCCTATCAGGTCGACATCGGACTGCACACCTTCACCTGGATCTACATCAAGGACGGATCCGTTTCCCGCGGTGAAGACACGGTGTGGATCGACGAGATCACCTTCCCCTCGATCGGCACGCCGAGAACACCGGCGCTGAGCATCACACCGATGACGGCGGGCCTGACCGTGGCCGCCGGTGGCACCGGAACTGTGGAGCTGTCCCTCGACAACAACGGTGAAGGAGATCTGGTCTGGCAGGCCGTCGCATCGTCCGGTCATCCCGTCGCAAGCGAACCGCAGCTGGATCTCGCCAAGGGCCGGCGCGACACCTCCCCCGGCCTCGGCGCCGACAAGACCACCGCCCCTCCCGACCCCTACGGCTACGTCTGGGTCGACGACATCGAACCCGACGGCCCTGTCTTCGCTTGGCTCGATCCACCTGAAGACGCCCTGACCCTGACCCCCGGCGACGACGAGAACACGGGTCCGCTGTCCCTGGGCTTCCGTTTCCCGTTCTACGGCCAGCAGTACGACCGGGTCCACGTATGCAGCAACGGCTGGCTGTCGTTCACCTCGACAGCCACCTCATACCTCGGGGCCGGCATGCCCAATTCCCAGGAGCCGAACGCCCTGATCGCTCCGTTCTGGACCGACCTGAATCCCGATGCCGGCGGCACGATCCGCGCTTGGTTCGATGCCGACGGCGACCGTTTCGTGGTCTCCTGGGTCGAGATCCCTCACTACCCGGAAGGCTCCCCTGAGACATTCCAGACGATCCTCCACCGCGACGGACGCATCGTCTTCCAGTACGCCCGCGTGGCAGATAATACGGCTCACACCATCGGCATCGAGAACGTAGACGGCAGCGTGGGCCTGCTGATCCTGCGCAACGTGCCCTACCTTCACGACGGCAAAGCCTTCCTTATCGAACGCCGCCAGCCGGCGGAGCGCTGGCTGCGCGTGCTGCCCAACAGCGGCGTGCTCTCGTCGGGGGCTGACGCAACCCTGAGACTCGAACTCGACGCGTCGACCCTCCCTCCCGGTCAGTATCAGGCGTCCGTCACGCTCTCGACCAACGATCCCGATTGGGGCACCTTACCCGTCTTGATCGATCTGTGGGTGATGCCGGTCGTGAGCGTGGACGACGAAACGCCCGACCGCCCCCGTCTCGGGCTCGCCACACCGAACCCCTTCAATCCCGCCACGACCGTGGAACTGCTCATGCCCCTCGGCGGCGGTGATGCCTCTCTGCGGATCTTCGACGCTCTCGGCCGCACCGTCAGACTGCTTCATGACGGACATCTGCCCGCAGGCGTCAGCACTCTACGCTGGGACGGCCGCGATGACCGCGGCAGAGACCTTCCCTCGGGCACATACCTCCTGCGTCTCGTCGCAGCGGCGACCCGCGACGCACGCAAGCTCCAGCTGCTGCGCTGATCGGGCGGAACACTGGAGCAGGGCGGGACGGTACGGGCCGTCCCGCCCTCGTTTCATGGGGAACCGTGGCCGATGCTCCGCTCTGCTGATAGACTGTCCCGGTATCCTTCGACTTCAACCCAAGGGGACGACCATGAACTCGCCCGACCACGGACGCTTCTGTTGGCACGATCTGATGAGCACCGACCCCGATGCTTCCCTGGCCTTTTACGGCGAGCTATTCGGCTGGACCCTGAAATCCTTCGATGCGGCTCCGGATCACGGCTACAGCATGCTCTGCGCCGGTGAACATCCGATCGGCGGCATCGTGCCTCTCGATCCCGAGCAGGGCATCCCCTCTCACTGGATGCCCTACATCGCCGTCGACGCCATCGAAGACGCCTGCACCAGGGTCGCCGAACTCGGTGGTGGCGTGTGCGTCCCCCCCACGGACGTCGGACCCGGAATCTTCGCCGTGGTCAACGATCCCCAAGGCGGATTCTTCTCCGTCTGGCAGTCCAAGGACACCTCCCGGCCGGAACCCGACAAAGGAACGCCGGGCGTCTTTTGCTGGCACGAGTGCATGAGCACCGACGCAGATGCGACCGCCGCCTACTATACGGATCTCTTCGGATGGCGCCTCGAGCTCCAGCAGATGAACGTGGGCGGCGTGGATATGGCCTACCGCCTCTTCCACCTGGGCGACGAGCACCACGGCGGCGCCCTCGACCTGCCGGCGCCAGCGATCGAGCAGGGAGCCCGGACCCATTGGCTCTGCTACGTGAACGTGGACGATGTCGATGTCTCGGCAGAACGAACCGTCGCCCTCGGCGGCGCGGTTCTCTGCCCCTGCACCGACATCCCCGACACCGGACGCTTCTGTGTGATCCAGGACCCTCAGGGCGGCATGATCGCACTGTTCACTCACGCCGAGGGAAAAGCATGATTGTCAAGAAGCTCGACCAAGTCCCGTCGCAGATCGTAGAGATGGAGGGCGTGCTCGGCGCCTCGCGTCAGCTCGTGCTCGGTTCGCCCGACGGCGTGCCAAACTTCTCGCTCCGGGTCTTCACCCTGGAGGTCGGCGGTCACACGCCTCAGCACCACCACACGTCGGAGCATCTCAACTACGTGATCTCGGGACAGGGCGTACTGGTGGATCCCGAAGGCGTCGAGCGTTCTCTTGCCGCCGGCGACTTCGCCTTCGTGGCTCCCAACGAACTGCATCAGTTCCGCAACGCCGGCGACGAACCGTTCCGCTTCATCTGCGCCGTGCCCAAACAATACGAATAGGCAAGAAGCCGGCACCCCATCTGGGGCGCCGGCTTCCCGATCGATCGTCGACACATGTCGCGCTAGCGATTCTTCTCGATCCGCTCCCACACCTCTTCGATGTGGAACCGCTCTCCGTCCACGACAAAATCTGCCGTATGGTACCAGCGACCGTCCTCCACTTTCATGTCGAACGTGATGGCATGTCCGACGAGGAAGTCGAGCGAGTGCCACTGAACGGTCTCCACATAGGCGCCGTCCTCCAAGCTCCAGGTGCCGCCGCCGCCGAACAGTCCGTCATCGGTTTGATGGCCGAATGCGAAGTGGGTGTCGGTGAGGCTTTTCACTGTCGCGGTCTCGTGGTCGACGGACCGCCCAGCGGTGGAAACCAACTGCCAGCTCCCTACCAGGTCGGGACCACCGCCGGCGCAACCGATCGTCAACACGAGCAGCAGAAACAGGCTGAGCATACGAATCTTCAACATGATGGATCCTTTCGGATTCGATCTACGCCCTGTATCAGATAATCACTTTGCTCCGGCTGGTGCAACCTTTCCCCGTGACGACGATCTGCCGAACTCGTACGCTCACGACACCATCAAACCGAGGAGCCGCCATGTCGATCCGCCTATTCGTCGTCCTGGGCCTCATCTTTACCGTCTGCGGCTGTCAGCAGAAAGAGACTGATCCCGCCCCGATCCTCAGCGGCGAATTCCTCGGCCAACCGCTGCCGACCGATGGCGCCGTTCTTTTCGCACCCGGCACCGTGAACCGCGGTCTTCCCTGTCGCGATCTGGCGATCCATCCCGATGGCGATGAAATCCTCTGGTGCGAACAGATCGGCAATTTCCGCCACAGCGTGATCTTGCGCAGCCTGCGCATCAACGGTTCGTGGTCCGAGCCGGAAACGGCTCCCTTCAGTGGCGACCCACGCTGGCAGGATATCGAGCCTGCCGTGGCTCCCGATGGTCACACTCTGTATTTCGCCTCGAATCGTCCCGCCGACGGCCATGGTGACGCCGAGGACCACCACGCCGTCTGGGCGGTCGATCACAATGGCGACGACTGGGGCTCCCCTCGTCGACTGCCCGACGAAGTCAACGACGGCGACACATTCTTCCCTTCGCCCACCCGCGACGGGTCTCTCTACATCACCCGCGACCAGCCCGACGGCACCAGCGTCATCTATCGCTGCCGACCCGAAGGCGACGGCTACGCTACAGCTGAACTCCTACCCTCGCAGGTCAACGCCGGACGGACCCGCTTCAACGCCATGATCGCTCCGGACGAGAGTTACCTCATCGTGCCCATCTTCGGTCTCGACGATTCCCTCGGCGGCGTGGACTACTACCTGGTCCGTCGCAACCCCGACGACACCTGGCACGACCCCGTCCACCTGGGCGGCGAAATGAACACGGTTTCTCGCCAGGAATGGTCCACATCCCTAAGTCCGGACGGCGCCTACCTCTTCTTCATGAGCGACCGCCCCGATACGGCCCTCGTCACCGGAGCCCACCTCACTCCCGCAAGGCTCCGTGATCTCCACAATTCGCCCGGAACGGGACAAACAGGGATTTGGTGGATTCCGACGCAACGGTTGCCAGGGTTCGGCATTGATGAGTCGTGAGAATTTAACCCGCATATGTTGACAAGAAACAGGCCGACACCTATCGTTCCGGCGCATCAAGGAACACGTTTCGTTCCTTGATCTTATCATTTGCAAAACAGGGGTGAAAAAGATAACTATTACCATCATCTTAATAGCATCGCGATCTAACATGATCTAAAATGTAAGACGATCAACTGAAGAACAACGGAGAGACCGTACCTCGCGATAGCGAGGAATCCACAGTGATGGAACGGCGGTCTACGGGGGGAGCACATCTTGGAACTGACTTCTCGTCATCATCAGGCGAAGTCGCCACAAAGAAATCTGGGACACGAACGTCCTCGGGTATCCGGCCAGGCAACATCGCGGTTTCGATCCGGATCGCTGCATTCGCGATCACGCGTTTATTCCGTGTTGCGCCGCAGCCTCGACATCGTCTCTGCGAGCCTGGCCCTGAGCCTCTTCGGCGCTTTGTTGCCACTCATCGCCTTGATCATCCGTTTAGACTCACCCGGTCCTATCTTCTACGCTCAAAATCGAGTGGGTCTGAACCGCCGCAGCCAGGACCGCAGACGCGCTCAGCGGACGGCACTCGACGACGAGCGCCGTAAGATCATCTATCCCGGCAAGCTGTTCACGATCTATAAGCTGCGGACAATGCGCAGCGACGCCGAACGCGACGGCCCCCAGCTCGCTGGCGCCAACGATGACCGGATCACTCGCGTGGGTCGTTTCTTGCGCACAACTCGCCTCGACGAGGTGCCTCAGTTCTGGAACGTGCTGACGGGCGAAATGAGTCTCATCGGCCCCCGTCCCGAGCGTCTGCACTTCATCCACCAGTATGAAGCCTTGATTCCCGGCTACACACGACGTCTCGGCGTTCTGCCCGGGATCACCGGACTCGCCCAGGTCCGCAACGGTTATGACGAGGATATCCTCTCGGTGAAGCGCAAGGTAGCTCTGGACCGCTGTTACATGCGCGAAGCAGGCTTTTGGGTGGATCTGCAGATCCTGCTCTCGACAGTTCGGGTCGTTTTGACCGGTGACGGTGCCCGCTGACCACTGAATCGATATTCCAAAAGGGCTCTCCTCTAAAAGAGGGGGGCCTTTTGTCTTGTTTCTATGCTATAATGAAGCCTCGGGCCTCCCTGATACTCACCCGCCAATCTCGGGATCCCCATTCTCGCTTGCGCGTCGTTGTTCATCGTCGTGAAGGATGGTTTACTTATGCGTTTTGATCATCGTAGCTCCCAAAAGCAACTCTGGCTCATGATGACTGCTGCGGTTTTGGCGACCGTGATCTTCTCCGGTGTCGCCGCCGCGAGGATTACCATGCAGCCCGCCCACTCCATCTACGATGTCGTTGCTGTCGACGACGTGGCTCTGTTCCGCGCCGACCGCGTGGACGCACCGTCTCTTTACGCCGAAGATGTGCAGCGTGAGCGCGAAGGGCTCCCCGTGCGCTTCGCCTTACCCCAGAGCGTGTTTATCGCCCCCGACACTCACGGCACCTGGGAAGAGTTGCCCGGCAGCCTTATGGCCTGGCGCCTGCGCATCACGTCTCTCGACGCCGTCTCGCTGAACCTCGGCTTCACGCGCTACATGATGCCCGCCGGCGGCTACTTGTCCATCTATCCCATAGACGGTACCCGCGAACCGGTCACGTTCACCGCCGCCGACAACAAGGACCACGGCGAACTGTGGACCCCCATCCTCGAGACCGGCGACATGATGATCGAGGTGGTCGTGCCCACCAAGGCGCGCTGGGACCTCGAGCTCGAACTCACGAGCCTGAACGTGGGCTACAAGGAGTTCGGAAACCTCGCCCCCGAGGCCGGCCTCAAGCAGGGCACCTGCAACAACGACGTCGTCTGCCCCGAGGGCGACGGCTGGCGCGAAGACATCCAGACCGTTGCGGCCTACTCAACCGGCGGCAGCATCTTCTGCACCGGTGCGATGATCAACAACACGAGCAACGACGGAACGCCGTACTTCCTTACGGCCTACCACTGCGGCATCGGTTCCGGCAACGATTCTTCCCTTGTCGTGTACTGGAACTTCCACAGCGTCAACTGCGGCGACCTGTCGGGCGGCCCGCTGACCATGTTCCAGACCGGTTCGACATTCCGCGCCGGCTACAGCACCTCCGACTTCACACTCGTCCAGCTCGACGCTGTTCCGGCTCCGGCCCACATGGTGGCTTACGCCGGCTGGGACCGCTCTGGCGTCGACGCCTCGAGCGCCGTGGCCATCCACCATCCCAACGGTGACGAGAAGGCCATCAGTTTCGAGAACGACCCCACTACCGTGACCACGTATCTGAGCAACACAGTTCCCGGCAACGGTACCCACGTGCGGATCACCGACTGGGACAGCGGCACCACCGAGCCCGGTTCTTCAGGCTCTCCCTTGTACGACCAGAATCACCGCATCATCGGCCAGCTCCACGGCGGATACGCCGCCTGCGGCAACAACAGCTCCGACTGGTACGGACGCTTCTTCACCTCGTGGACCGGCGGCGGCAGCTCGGCATCGCGGCTGAGCAACTGGCTCGACCCGGCCGGCACCGGCGCCACAACCCTCGACCTGATCGCACCCTACGCCAGCGGCATGAGCGTATCCGCCGGCAACCTATCGGCGACCGGCGACATGGGCGGTCCGTTCACACCGACGAGCAAGGTGTACACCCTCGAGAACCGCAACGACACGGGCTCGATCAACTTCACCGTCGGCGTCGATGTAGCGTGGGTCGACCTCTCGACCGCGGCAGGCACCATTCCCGCTGGCGGTTCGACCACCGTGACCGTCTCGCTGAACCCCGCAGCCAACAGCTTGACCATCGGCTCCTACAGCGGCATCGTGTCGTTCGTCAACGCCACTGATGGCGAAGGCGACGCCACCCGCGGCGTCGATCTCACCGTCGGCGTGCCGACCATGATCTATTCCTGGAACATGGACGTGAACCCCGGCTGGACTCCCCAGGGCCAGTGGGCGTACGGCGTGCCGACCGGCGGCGGCGGAGAGCACGGCAACAACGACCCGACGTCCGGCGCCACCGGTGCCTACGTCTACGGCTACAACCTGGCCGGCGACTACGCCAACAACCTGCCCGAAACCCATCTGACGACGACGGCCATCGACTGTGCGGCCCTGACCGCCGTTTCGCTGAAATTCATGCGCTACTTGAACGTGGAGCAGCCCCAATACGACCACGCCTACATCCGCATCAGCACCGATGGTGTGGCCTGGACGACGGTTTGGGAAAACGGCGGTGAAATCACCGACAACGCCTGGACACCGGTAGAGATCGACATCTCCGCCATCGCCGACAACCAGTCCACCGTCTACGTGCGCTGGACCATGGGCGTCACCGACAGCAGTTGGCTCTTCAGCGGTTGGAACCTCGACGACGTGGAGATCTGGGGCCTCGAGCCCATCTCGACCGGCACCGAGGACGAGCCCGGCACCGGCGCGACACCAGCGGCCGTCAAGCTGCACGACGTGTCGCCGAACCCGTTCAATCCCCTGACCAAGGTGGCCTTCGACATGCCGCGCGGCGGCAACGCCCGACTCGCGGTGTACGATGTCCGCGGTCACCTGGTGCGCGTGCTGCATGACGGCGCATTGCCCGCCGGTCTGCACACCGCCGTGTGGGACGGCACCGACGACACCGGTCGCGCCATGAGCAGCGGCAACTACCTGTTCCGTCTCGTGATCGGAAACGAGATCCAGACGCGGAAAGCGGCGCTGGTTCGCTAGTTTCAGTCTCTGAGAACGGAATCGCAACGAAGAAGGCGGGGAGCTTTGCTCCCCGCCTTTTTAATATTGAATCTCAACGACACCGAGAAAATGAGGCGTACCTGATGGCCCCCGGCACTCGATCGTGATACAATGGGTAAGTGCCCGCCAGGCACCGCGCCGCAGCTTCAGGTCCTTCATCGCCTGTGCGGGACGCCAATCTCAGGAGGATTGGCCATGGCGGTCAAGATCTACAGCACCGCGTACTACTACACGACGGTGCGGGACGTCCCCGGAGAAGCCTGCCGGCTTCTCGAACGGCTCGCCGACGAGCATGTGAATCTGCTCGCCTTCAACGCCCTCCCCATCGGACCCGACGAAACACGCATGATGATCTATCCGCTCAACCCGGTCTGGTTGACGGAAATGGCCCGCAAGACCGGCTTGCGTCTGGACGGCCCTCATCACGCGTTCATCGTGCACGGCGACGACGAGCTGGGGGCCCTGGTGGACATCCACCAGAACCTCTGCGACTCCGACATCAACGTCACGAATTCGAGTGGGATTTCCGACGGCAAGGGAGGGTACCGGTACATCCTTCACGTCGTACCGGAGGATTACGAGAGAGCTGAGAAGATTCTGGGTGCCGACCACGTCCCTGCTCACTGGGACAATTTCCAACTCAAGGTCCCGCGGCACTTCCAGCAGATCCAGCTCTAACCGGCTGCCGGTCGGAGAAGACGGACGACGCCTCCCCACCAGGTGCGGGCCTTCACTGAGAGGTTACGCTGCTCGTGATTTGCTTGACGTCATATAGAGCTGAAGCGGCGATTCGGCGAGACGACCTTCGAGACGTGCTTCCATCCCCATGATCGTTTTCATGATAGGCCGCGATACCTGCTTCAACAGGTGGCGCAGCGACTCGCGCATGGCGGGGTTCTCCTGCACCGTACGCGAACGCACGATCCGGGTGGCCAGGCTTTCAATCCAGATCTGGGCGGTACTGCTGGCGGTGCGGGTCATGATCAAGCTCGAGCCGTTGTCGACGAGTTCGTCGATCAGGGTGTGAGCTTCGCGTATGAGACCGGCGTAGGACAGAGCCTCGAGGTGGGTGGAGCCCCGCCCATCCCAGACTGCATCGAGGAAAGTAGCGGCCGTAGACGCAGGTGCCGCGGAGAAGGCGCGTCCGACTTCACCGGTGTGGCTGTCGGATGATGCCGTCAGGGCCAGGCCCAGATCCTCAGCCAGCGACATCGTGATGAGGTTCTGCTCGGGCGTGCGGGCGGCATTGAGTTCCAGGACCGGAAAACGGCTCGCCAAGGACGGCACTTTGCCGAAGTCGACGTCGCCCCGTCGCAGTTCACGACGCTCCCACCACGTGGGGTGGTTGTACTGGTAGCGGATGCCGGCGGTGGTGCAGTAGGTGATCAGGTCGTCGAGAGTGGCGACGCGACGCTGCAGATCAGCGTATGTGTCGGGATCAAGGCCGTAGAGATTCACATGCAGCGTGAAACCGAGCGAGGTGTCCCGTAAAGTGTGCTCGACGGCGGGGATCACCAGAGCCCGGTCCGCCTCGGAAAGCCCGCGCACAAGCTCGACCCAACCCGTCATCGTGTCGTGGTCGGTGAGCGTAAACCAGTCCATGCGTGCAAAATCACCCGTTCCTCCTAGCGCTTTCTCGAAAAGAGCGCGCGGTCGGAGCGACGGGAGGTCCGGCACATCGAAGGAATGGCTCGAGTGCAGGTGGAGGTCGGCTCGGGTGTCTTGCAGATTCATCGTGGTCCTCAAGATAGGGTCAGTCGGACCAATTAGCAAAAAACATACCGTGACTCATGCCAATTGATCCTGATCCACACCTTGGAGCAGATCGGATAAGCGGCCGGCGATGCGATCGGTCGCCTGACCGTCGATGACACCGAGTCTTCGAACAGCCAGACTTTGATTCCCTGGGGCTCTGGTGCCGATCAGGGATGCCAGTGTGTCCGCCAACTCACCCGGATCCACAGTCTGAACCACTTCATCGACTTCAGCGACACTCGGAGAAAGATCGTCCGGCCAAGTCGTCGGATCTTTCGCCGATGCCAACAGAACCGGCGTATCGAACAGCAAGGACTCCCAAAATACGCCGGACAGGTCGCACATCACAGCATCTGCGTCCGGAATCGCCTTAAATGAACAGCCTAGGGCGGGCAGCACATGGATGCTGGTGCCCCATGTCAGTTTACGGAGCGCCCAGGGATCAGCGTGTGGATGGGGAGAGATGACGATCTGCCAGGTTCGAGACAGACGGCGCAGGGCACCGCGCCATCTTTTCGAGAGCAACAAGCCTCGCGCATCGGGCTCCGGCCCCCAGGTGGGCAGGACCAGCAGTCGCGGCCGCAGGTGTTTCGGGCATGGATTGATGAAGGAACCGCCGTCGGCCAGAAACGCATCGAAGTGGCCGTACGTGTCGTTGTCGAAGGACCAGTCATGGATCGTCACACACCCATGCTGACTGATCCCCGAGCCGATTGCTCGATGGACGTCGGCACTGGTGCCGGCCTTGCCGCTCCGCCCGTGGGACAGCACCACCAACGACACGGCTCGCCCGCGGGCTTTCAGCGCGTTCACCAACGGAGCGTAGTTGAAATGAGCCGTCACCAGAACGTCGAGTTCGAGGGCCGCGGCGTGGCGGCACACGTCGTCGAGTTCTGTGCGGTCGGGAATCCATGCGCAAGGAGCTTCGGCGTGAACCCTTTTGACGGCCTCGCGACCCCGAGTGCCGGCGATCCATACGCCGCCTACGTACTGGTACAGGCGGTCGAGGTGGTCGAAAATGTGGCTGCGGTCCCAGGTCGGGAGCTTGCTGTAGATCCACCAGCCGATGCGCGGCGTCTCTTCTCGCATGCCCGTGCTGTCGATGCCGGGCGTGTGGGCCAACAGTTCGATTTCGACGCCGAGGTCGGCGATCTTGTCGCGGCCCCAGTGGTCCATGTAGGCTTCGCGATCCCAGTCGTCGCCGTGGAACACGACATTCACACCATGGCGACGGCAGAGGACTTCGCGGTCGCTGCCGATTTCCACAACATCGGCCAGGCCCAGATCCAGAATCCGCGCCCGGCGCTCCAGGGCCGAGTTCATCGGGCGCACACCCTTGTAACGTTCGACCTCGGCGTCGGTATGGACGCCGACCACGAGACGATCGCATCTGTCGGCGGCGTTGCGCAGTAGATTCACGTGCCCCTCATGGCAGAAATCGAAGACGCCGAGAGCCAGACCCACACGCTCGTTAGGGTGCATCCGGGTATGGATACGAGGCAGAATCTCGCTTTTAAGATCTCTCAGAGACATGCTTTTCCACTCGCAGATGATGGCTGGGCGGACGTTGCCGTGACGCTAACATCGGCTGTATCATGGAAAAGTGAAGGAAAACCCGTGAGCAAGGAGCTCGAACGTGTGCGGACGATTCACCCTGGCGCTATCTCCCGAGGACGTGGCCGCCCTGCTGAACCTCAACGCCGCTCTCGATGAGGAATTGGGCCTGGCGCCGAGTTGGAACGTGGCACCGGGGCAGAATGTCGTGGCGGCAGCGTGTCCGGAGCCCGGCGCCACGGCCGCCGCCGCCCTGTTCCGCTGGGGGCTGGTGCCGTCGTGGGTCGACGATCCGTCGATGGGCAACCGCCTGATCAACGCCCGCAGCGAGACCGTGGCCGAGAAGTCGTCGTTCCGCGAAGCCTATCGCCGCCGCCGCTGCCTCGTGCCCGCCGACGGGTTTTACGAGTGGCAGCGTGCCGGCGCGAAAAAGCAGCCGTGGATCTTCCGGGTGAAGGACGAGCCGGGGTTCTGTTTCGCGGGGTTGTGGGAGGTGTGGAATCCGCCGGCTGGTGGCCCGCCGCACCACACCTGCACGATCCTCACGACGGCGGCCAACGAACTGATGGCGCCGGTCCACCACAGGATGCCGGTGATCCTGCTCGGCGGCGACCGGCAGGCGTGGCTAGATCCCGACGCCGGCATCCCCCGTCTTCGCGACCTGACAGCACCGCTGTCAGCCGAGCTGATGACCGCCCATCCCGTTTCGGATCTCGTGAATTCGCCGCGGAACGATACCGCCGAATGCGCGGCGCCCTACGAGCCGCCGACGTCGGAGCAGGGGGCTCTGTTCTGACTTGTCCGTTCGTCAGGAACTTCCCCGCCGGCGGGGAGATTTCGCCCGATTCCTCAAGACCGCCTCCCTCACGACCCGGATCTACGACTGTCCGCTCCGTCGATACACGAACCGAAGGCGATGCCCGTCGGTGGAGCCTGGCGCCCGGATGGTTCGGGTCACCACCAGGGTGTCGCCATCGAGGGTGTAGGTCGTGGCGCCGCTCATGGCCTTTCCGAGCACGGAGGCCACGTCGTCGCTGGCGGCTGGGTCGAGGACCCAGGAGCCGGTAAAGTCGGGGGATGTCGCATCGTCGGCCGGCACGGTGCCGGCGAGGGCGATCGGCAGGAACAGAAACACGGTCAGCATGCGGATCATCGTCATCTCCCGTGATGGTGGGACCTGAGTCGGGAGACGGAACCGGCGGGGCGGAGATTTCCTGTGGTGAAAAGCCACGGCGCCGCCGGGCTCCATGAAAAAGCGCCGGCCTCCTGCGGGGCCGGCGCTTCGATCGTCGAACGGTCGGAGACTAGTACTTGTAGTCGTCCATCTTGTACGGCCCCTCGACCTTCACGTTGATGTAGTCGGCCTGCTCCGGGGTCAGCTTGGTAATGACGCCGCTGAACCCGCGCACCATGGCGGCCGCCACTTCCTCGTCCAGCTTCTTGGGCAGGACGGTTACGGTGATGGGCTCGCTCTTGGTGTCGGCCCACTTCTTTTCGAACAGGTGCATCTGGGCGAGGACCTGGTTGGCGAACGAGCCGTCCATGATCCGTGAGGGATGTCCCGTGGCGTTGCCGAGGTTCACCAGGCGGCCCTCGGACAGCAGCAGAATGTAATTGCTCTCGTCGGTCTTGTCGCGTTGGATGCGGTGGACCTGGGGCTTGACCTCGGTCCAGTCGTAGGCCTTGCGCATGAACGCGGTGTCGATCTCGTTGTCGAAGTGGCCGATGTTGCAGACCACCGCGCCCTTCTTGATGGTGGCGAGCATGTGCCGGTCGCAGACGTTGGTGTTGCCCGTCGTGGTCACGATGAGATCCAGCGTGCCCATCAGCGCGGTGTTGACGCCTTCGATCGTGCCGGTGTTGACGCCGTCGATGTAGGGCGACACGACTTCGTAGCCGTCCATGCAGGCCTGCATGGCGCAGATCGGATCGATCTCGCTGATCTTGACGATCATGCCCTCCTGGCGAAGGCTCTGGGCCGAACCCTTGCCCACGTCGCCGTAGCCCACCACGAGGGCCTTCTTGCCGGCCATCAGGATGTCGGTGCCCCGCTTGATGGCGTCGTTGAGGCTGTGCCGGCAGCCGTACTTGTTGTCGTTCTTCGACTTCGTGATCGAGTCGTTCACGTTGATCGCCGGCACCTTCAGCTCGCCCGTCTCCACCATCTCCAGCAGACGATGCACGCCGGTGGTGGTCTCCTCGGTGATGCCGTGGATGTGGTGGAGCAGCTGCGGGTACTTCTCGTGGACCATGGCGGTCAGGTCGCCGCCGTCGTCGAGGATCATGTTGGCGTTCCAGGGCGCGCCGTCCTTGAGGATGGTCTGCTCGATGCACCACTCGCCCTCATCGATGGTCTGGCCCTTCCAGGCGTACACGGCCACGCCCGCGGCGGCCACGGCGGCGGCGGCGTGATCCTGGGTCGAGAAGATGTTGCAGGAGGACCAGCGCACCTCGGCGCCCAGCTCGACGAGGGTCTCGATGAGCACCGCCGTCTGGATGGTCATGTGGATGCAGCCGAGGATTCGCGCGTCAGCGAGGGGCTTCTCGGCGCTATACCTGCGGCGCAGGGCCATCAGGGCGGGCATCTCGGTCTCGGCCAAGGACATCTCGCGGCGACCGAAGTCGGCCAGGGTGATGTCGGCAACCTTGTAGTCGGCGGTCTTGGCAGGATTCGTCATGGATGTCTCCCGGCAGTCTCTGGACAGCATTCCTGTGAATAATGCTCTCGAACGGGATCGAGAGCCGGAGGAGTCTAACATATTCCGTCCACCCGGAACATCGGTGTGCCTACGGAATGGGGAAATCTAGCACCGGGAGACGATTGTCGCCAATTTCACGTTCCGGGCCGGATTACTCAGGATCGGGTTGCCGCGACCGCCTCCCCCGCAGCTCGGCCCGCGCCATCAGGATCATCAGCCCGCCCGTGCAGGCGATGGCCCGCACCGCGTACAACGTGGCCAGCGTCCCCTTGCTCGACAGCAGTGAGAAGATCGGCGCCAGCAGCAACGCCGCCCACACGGCGAACGATTCGGTGTTCACGTCCGAGGTCCAGAGTCGATGCACCACCGGCGCATAGGAGATGACGAGGATCGCCTGGATCAGCAGGTTCGTGGAAGCGTGCTGCCGCGTGAACGCCCAGAACACGAGGATGGCGACGACGGCCGCGAGGCAACCCAGATCGAAGCGCGAGAAGCGCGTGCTGCGGTCGCCGAACATCAGAATGGCCACGGCCACGTAAGAGCAGAGAATGAGATCGGCCGAATTGAGGATGTTGTCGGTCAGCCCGAAGCCGCCGTCCATGAGGTAGGTGCTCAAGCTGCCCGCCACCGCGATGGTGAAGAAGACCCACATGGCCAGCGCCGGCTGGATCGCACCGCGCCGCAGCAGCACGGTCGTGCGGATCGCGATGAAGGCGTTGACGACGAGGACACCGAGGATGGAGACGAGCTTCACGGGGACCTCCAAGGGGAGAAGATCGTAGCGATCTGAGGCATGATCGTCGGCGGAGTGCAGGGGGTCAAGTGGAGGGTGGGCCGTCTCCATGGCACGCCGGTTTCCTACAGCCAGTGCTAGTTCGCGGCCGGTGGAATCTCAGCCATCTTGGCGTGATAGACGTCAACCGAATCGGTGATACGGTCGTGGACCTCGAAGCTGAGGGTGTCGCCCTGAAAATTCAGGGTGATGCTTCGGCGAAGCACTTTGCCGGGGGCTTCCTGTTCCAGGATGAAGGTCTCGTCATTCACCCAGCGACCTCGACAGGCCCAGTTCTGGCCGAATAACTCACTGATTCGAAAAACTCCATCCAGACCTATCGTGATGCTTGCCGCCGCCGCACCCACCACAAACTCAAGCTCGGCTTCCGACGATCCGGTGGTGAACTCCATCATCAGGTGTCGGAGCCCCATCTTGTTCTCGGCGAATTCGAAGATCCTGCCCGAGACGACGCGTGCAAGCTCAGGGGCTGGTCGCAACGGTTCTCTGAATTCGCCGCCGAGGAGCTTGATCAGGCTGTCGAGGCGTGCAACCGCGGCCGGGTTTGCGGGGAGCGGACGGTCGGCGATGACGGAAGTCTCGATAAAGTGACTCAGCAGACTCCTCGGCAGGAAGAAGCTGTGCTCCGGGAGAGCGCCCGTGAAGACGACCACCAAATCCTGGACAGGTAGAACGAAGACGATCTGGCCCCCGTAGCCCTGCATCATGAACATATCGTCGTCCACCCACCACTGATATCCGTAATCTTGAGCCAGCGTGCCCGCAGTGACTTGCGGCAACGTAGAATTCCGCACCCATTCCGCTGGAACGACCTGCACGCCGTCCCACTCGCCGCCCCGCAGATAAAGGTAGCCGAGCCGCGCCATGTCCAGCGGGCGCAGACTCAGACCGGTATAGCCCCAGCTGTCGTCTGGACTCGAGCCCTGCCACCCGTAATCGACGATGCCGATGGGCCCGAACAGGTGCTCGCGGGCGTAGGCCGCAGCCGATTGTCCCGTCGCTTTCTGCAGGATGGTCGCAATCAACTGAGATACTCCGTTGCTGTATTCGAAGAGGGTTCCCGGCCCCGCCTCCATCGGCAGGTTCAGGACGTACTGCGCCCAGTCGGGGCTCGCGCGCATCTTGCCAAGACCCGACCAGTCATAGAGGTAGGAGTCTTCGGCCTTCAGTCCTGCGGTCATCGTCAGCAGGTGGCCGAGAGTCATCGTGCGCTTGCGCTCGTCCAGGTGGGCGATCTCATAGCCGGGGAAGAAGTCCAGCACGCGCGTGTCGAGGTCGGGCAAATCGCCCCGGTCGATCGCGATGCCGACGAGTGCGGACAGCACGCTTTTCGTACAAGAATGGACGTCGTGGCGATCACCGTGGGCAAAGGGTGTGATCCGGGTATCCAAGACGACGGCGCCGAGCCGAACCACCGTGACCGAGTGAATCCCAGGATTGTCGCTTACGAGCCTTTCGAGCATGGACGCGAGCTCGGTCGAATTCATACCCTGAGCTTCGGGCTCGGAGTACGGCCACTCTGCAGCGGGCCAAGTGGAAGCCGCGAGGGAGTGGGATATCTTCGGTGTGCAAAGGAGGAAGAACAGGAGGGCTGTCAGGGGGCGAATCGGCATGCGTGTCCTTTGGATCTAGAGCTCATGAGCCTACGCCGATTATGGACTTTGGTTTCATGGTGACGGTCGCCACCACGAAGTCCCGTGTCTTCTCTATATGCATCGGCCCTGCTTGTGCCTCCCTATTTATTTGACCGCCCTGATACTTATGGACTTACGCGGTCGGGTTGATCACCACACTTGGCTCCCCGGGTGGAACGCTGTGCGAACCATCTCTTGAGAGAGCTGCCTTTACTCTCGGCGTCCCCTAGGAAAGACCTCTTTCACAGCGGCTCATACTCCGTCCCCTCAGACGTCAGCAACACCATGAGCCTCGGGTTCACGAAGAGCTTCTCCCGCCCGACCGTCTTCTCGACCAGGACACCGTTCTCCGCCAGCTGCCCCAGATACTTGGATGCCGTCTGCCTCTCGACCAGTCCGGCCGCCACGATGTTGGCGATCCGGCAATAGGGCTGCGAGAAGATCACATCGATCAGCTCCCGGGTGTAGATCTTCGGCAGGCGCTCGCGGACAAAGGCCGCCGTCGCATCGGCGAGCTCCCGGATCATGCCGATTCTGGCAGACGTCCAGAGCGCCGTTTCCCTTACGCCCTCGAGCATGTATAGGAGCCACGGCTCCCAGGCCTCGTCCCGGGTCACTCCCAGGAGGAAGCCGTAGTAATCGTCCCTGTTGCGGATCACGAAGCGGCTCAGGTAGAGGATCGGCAGCGTCAGCAGGCCTTCCTGGATCAGGAACAGGCTGTTCAAGATACGGCCCGTACGGCCGTTGCCGTCGGTGAACGGATGGATGGCTTCGAACTGGTAGTGGCCTGCCGCCATCCGGATCAACGGATCCAGTTCGCCGGGCGTGTTCATGAACTGCTCCCAGTCGGCAAGCAGCCCCCGGATCACCGCCTCCCCCTCGGGGGGCGTGTAGATCGTCGTACCGGAGATCCCACCAGCAAGCCGGGTCCCCGGCACCCGACGCACCGACATATCGACACCGCGAATCCTTGTGCACACCGCTTCAGCGAGCACCGTACAGATCGGCCGCCGCTCGAGCGCGGCGAAACCCTCCATCAGCGCCTGCCGATACCGGATCGCTTCCTTGGTCGCCGGATCGTCGACGTTCACCCGATCGACGTTCTCGAAGAGGCGGTCCGTCGTGGTCACGATGTTCTCGATCTCGGAACTGGCCTGGGCTTCAAGCAGGGGCAGCGTATTGATCAGCATTCCCTGGTTGGGAATCAGCTGGGCCGCCTGCTTGAGCTCGGCAAGAGCCGCCCGAGCCTCGATACAGGCCCGGAGGACCGGCTTAGTGTCCAGGCCCGACAAGGAGGTCAGGGCGGGAAGGTCGTTGTAGGGGCGATCTGGGCTCCAGGGCATCGTCATGGTGAAATATCTCCTATTTTTCGACACGTCTGGAGAATAGGTCGACGGCATCGACATGTCAACACAATGTGTCGATATTTTTGAACTCTGTCGACACTTTGGCTCGATTGTATTGTTAAGCCCGTAATTGGATCATTGAAGTTTATTGGGATATTTATCCACCAGATATATCCCATTCAGCCATCTCACGCGTCCCAACTCTCATGAACTGCCACCCCATGCCGATCTAAACACATGATGCTCAACCTCCTCCTCCACACCCTGCTCTCCCTATTCCACACCCGCGGCTCCCTGGCTCTGGAGAACCTGGCCCTGCGCCAGCAACTCCTGGTCCTCGAGCGCACCAGCCCCAAGCCGGCCTTCAACGCAATGGATCGACTGTTCCGGGTCGTTCTCAGCCGCGTGTGGTCCAGCTGGCGTCGCCCCCTTCGGCTGGTCAAACCGGAGACCGTCATCGCATGGCACCGCAGGGGATGGCGGCTTTGGTGGAAATGGAAGAGTCGGCCACTCGACCCGGGGCGGCCGCGGATCCCTTACGAAGTCATTGAACTGATCAAACGCATCTCGCGCGAGAACCCGACTTGGGGAGCCCCTCGCATCCACGGCGAACTGCTGATGCTGGGCTACGAGCTGAGCGAAGCGACCGTCGCCCGCTACATGATCAAGCGCAGTGGACGGCGAAGCAGCTCTATCAGGTGTTTCCGTTCGACGAGGCGCCGAGGTTTCTCGTGCGGGATCGGGACGGGATCTACGGATACGAAGTCAAGCGGGCGATCAAGAACATGGTATGCCTGCAGGTCAATTTCTCAGCCCAGTTCGGGATTTTGATATTCATTTCAACAGATAATTCGTCGTGGACAGGCTTGGGATGATCAATCCAAGCGAGTCTGCTCATCCCCGCGTGGTGTTGGAAGTAGATCAAGCCTGGGCTTCACTTGCGGATGGGGTTTTGAGGAGGGACAGGTTCACCCTCAAAGATCCAACTCGCAATAAGCCGCCCCCCCGCATCCCACCATCAGGATCTTCACCAGATTCGTGCACCCGCTCACGTGCAGCGGCACCCCGGCGGTCAGCACCACCGTGTCGCCGCGCTTCAGGTACCCCTGCTCCACCGCCATGTCCAGGCACATGGTCTCGAGGTCCTCAAGACTCTCCGCGGCGGGTGTGAGGATGGGAATGGCGCCCCAAACCAGCGAAAGGGCGCGCCAGGTGCGCTCGTCGTCGGTCATGGCCAGGATGGGTTGACGCGGGCGGTACTTGGAGACGAGGCGCGTGGTCGAGCCGCTCGAGGTGAGCGTGACGATGGCCGCGGCGTCGACGGCATCGGCGGTCTGGCAGGCGGAGCGGGCCACGGATTCGGCGGTGCCCATCACACCTAGGCGCTTGTAATGGGCGTCCCAGTCGGCGAAGGGGAACATGGATTCAGCGGCGATGGCGATGCGGGCCATGGCCTGGACCGACTCGAGAGGATAGTCGCCCATGGCGGTCTCCTCCGACAGCATGACCGCATCGCTGCCGTCGAGGATGGCGTTGGCCACGTCGGAGACCTCGGCGCGGGTCGGGCGCGGGCTGTCGACCATCGAGCGGAGCATCTGGGTTGCCGTGATGACCGGGCGGCAGGCGGTGTTGGCGCGGGCGATGAGATCCTTCTGGATGCAGGGCACGTCCTCGAAGGGGATCTCCACGCCGAGATCGCCGCGGGCGACCATCACGCCGTCGACGAGCTCCAGGATTGCCGAGTAGTTCTCGATGCCCTGCTGCTGTTCGATCTTGGCGATCAGCGGCGCGCTCGCGCCCGCCTCGGCCATCGCCTTGAGGGCCGTGCGCACGTCGTCGGCTGTGCGCACGAACGACAGGGCCACGTAGTCCACGCCCATCTCCAGGCCGAAGCGCAGGTCGGCGATGTCCTTCTCGTCGAGGATCGGGGCGCTGATGGTGCCGCTGGGGAGGTTGATGCCCTTGTTGGAGCTCAGCTCTCCGCCCACGACGACCTTGCAGAGGATATCCTCGCCCTCGACGCGCTCGACCGTGAACTCCAGGGCGCCGTCGGCGAGCAGCAGGGTGTCGCCGGCCGATACGTCGCCGGGCAGACCTTTGTAGACCAGCCCCACTTCGGTGTCGGAGCCGGGAACGTCGCGGGAGGTCAGAGTGAACGACTGGCCGGGCTTGAGATTCACGGGACCGTCGGCGAACTTGGCGATGCGCACCTTGGGACCGGCGAGGTCCTGCAGGATGGCCACCGGAATGCCCAGCTTGTTGCTCACATGACGGATGCGCCGAATCAGGTCCGTCATGGTCTCGCGGTCACCGTGGGAGAAGTTGAGACGCGCTACATTCAAGCCGGCCTCGACCAGGCTCGTGAACATGGCTTCGTCCCATGAGGCGGGGCCCAGAGTGGCGACGATCTTGGTTCGGCGCATGATTTTCCCTTTCTTGATGATCGTACGATTCGAGGCATCATGACAGCCGGAGTGGTTTCTACGCAACAGCGGACCTCCAACCGGCGTAATGAACCGACCCCAACCAACTCAGGGACGGTCCCATGCGACATCGCCCGATCCTGCTCATCGTGATCCTCGCCGCCATGACGTGGAACATCGTCGCTTTCGACAGCGGCCCCCCAAGGCCCTACCCCCACGACCCTTCCCGGCTCGACCAGGCCGACCGCTTCGGCGCCGAAGGCCACAAGCGTTTCTCGGGAGCCATGCTGGCCCTGGACTGGTGGGCATCGGTCCGCGCTTATCCCGATATCGAATTTCCGAGGCAGGGTTGGACCGCGGGGTTCGAACAGGCGCAGCGACTGCCCCGAAGTCCGGACAGCGGCAAAGCCTGGACCGACTGGCGGCCCATCGGCCCCTGGAACCTCGGCGGGCGCATGGTCTGCGTGGCCTTCAACCCCCAGAACCCGCACACGATCTGGGCCGGCAGCGCCAGCGGCGGCGTTTGGCGCTCGACCACCGGCGGCTTGGGAGCCGATGCCTGGGAACGCGTGGAAACCGGACACCCCGTGCTGGGCGTCAGCTCCATCGCCTTCGCTCCAGGCGACTCGAACACCATCTACCTCGGCACCGGCGAAGTATACGGCTACGGAACCGAAGGCGGCGGCATCGCCGTGCGCATCACCCGCGGCAGCTACGGGATCGGCATCCTCAAGTCCGACGACGGCGGCGCCACTTGGGGCAGGTCTTTGGACTGGTCGAGTGATCAGCAGCGGGGCGTGCAGGTCGTGAAGATCGATCCGGTGCATCCCGACGTCGTGTGGGCGGGGACGACCGAGGGCACCTACAAGTCGAGCGACGCCGGTCGGACCTGGACCCGCGTCCACACCGTGATCATGGCCACCGACCTGGTCGTCCATCCCGGAAACCCGAACATCGTTGTGGTGGCCTGCGGCAACCTGGGCAGCCTCGGCTACGGGCTATACCGCACGACCGACGGCGGCGACTCGTGGACCAAGATCGTCCAGGCGGGTCAGATCCCCACGAACTACGGCGGCAAGGCGGAACTGGCCCTCAGCGCCTCGGACCCCGACATCATCATGGCCAGCATCGGCAAGAGCAGCGGCGGCGCCACGTCCACCTGGCTGGTGCGGTCGACCGACGCCGGCGCCACCTGGATCATGAAATCGTTCCAGGACTACTCCCTGTGGCAGGGTTGGTTCGCCCACGACGTCGCCATCCATCCCCTGAACCCGAACATCGTCCTGACGGCGGGGGTCGACATCTGGCGCTCGACGACCGGAGGCGCAAACCTGACGAAGATGTCGAGTTGGGAGAACTGGGTGTTCGGCGTGACTCCTATCGGCGGACCGGAAGGCCCCGCCGACTATTCCCACGGCGATCATCACGACATCGTCTGGCACCCTTCCGACCCGAACACCGTGTACTTCGCCACCGACGGCGGCATCTTCCGCTCCACCGACGCGGGCCTGACCTTCGAGGGCTGCAACGGCGGTCTGCAGACGACCCAGTTCTACGCCGGGTTCAGCGTTTCGCCTACGTCGGCCGACTTCGCCATGGGGGGACTGCAGGACAACTCCACGGCCATGTTCCACGGCGACGAAGCCTGGAGCAAGAATATCGGCGGCGACGGGTCGTGGACCGCCATCCATGCCCTCGACGATCAGATCATCTGCGGGTCATGGCAATATCTCAACATCCTGCGCTCGACCGATCAGGGCGGCAACTGGACCGAAGTGTCGATGCCGATCCTCGGCTCACCCGGCTTCATCGCCCCCTACGCCTTTGGCGGGGCGAGCGATCCCGACGTCGCGTATGCAGGCACTTCGTTCATGGGCAAAAGCCTCGACGGAGGCCTCACCTATCAGATGGTCAACGGCGGCAATCCCCTGAACGGCGACCCGGCGCTGGCCATCGCCGTGGCGCCCTCCGACGGCGATGTGGCCTACGTCACCACCGCCCCGGTGCGCTATCACGCCGGCATGTTCCGCACCCTCGACGGCGGCGTGAGTTTCCAGAACGTGACCGGCCCGCTGCCAGACCGCTACTTCGTGGGCTTGGCGGTCGACCCGACGGACGCACAGACCGTCTACGTGACCTGCGCAGGTTTCGGCAGCGCGCACCTGTACCGCTCCCACGACGCCGGCACCAACTGGGAGGATTTGACGGGCGATCTTCCCGACGTGCCTACACTTTCGGTCATCGTCGATCCCGAGCGCCCCGACCACATCTACGTGGGCAACGACCTCGGCGTGTTCTTCTCCCGCAACGACGGCGCCTCGTGGTTCAACCTGAGCGCCGGACTCGGCGACGCGGTGATGGCCATGGATCTGAACGTGACCGCCGACGACCAACTGATGGTGTCGACCTACGGCAACGGTGTCTATGTCAGGCCGCTGGAACGGGAGACCACGGCGGTGAACGGCGTACCGAGAGCGGCGAGGTTGAAGCAGAATGTCCCGAATCCCTTCAATCCGTCCACTACGCTGAGCTTCTCTCTGGACGAAGCTGAACTCGTAAGCGTGACGGTCTACGATGTCCGCGGAGCCCTAGTCAAAACGCTGGCGAACCGAACGTTTGCAGCTGGAAACCACACCGTCACCTGGGACGGACGCGACGAGTCGGGTAGACAGGTAGGCGGAGGCTCGTATCTGGCGACGATGAGGAGCGTGAGCGGAACCTCGTCGGTGACGATGCAGCTTGTTCGCTGATAGGATCTCCTGAGGAGATCTGTGCCTTTGGTGATGATCCGACCCTATCGCTCTGGGACGGCCCCGCTCCCTACCGTCCCTGGGGACCGTCCATATCCTCCTCCGAATCATCGTTTTCGGAGGATGTCTCCGTGCCCGGACCAAGCTCGATCGGGTCGGCTGCTCCGGCACTCGGCCAGCAGTCGTATGCCACGCCGAACTGCACCAGGAACTCGGGACCGAAGGCGCGCAGCGTGACGTGGACGGGCAAGAGCACCACCGTGCCGACGAATGGAATCGAAAGCACCAGAAACAGGGCGCAGCAGGTCACCGCACCTGCGGCGAACACGATCACACTGACGACCATCCACACCACGAGATACGCCAACGCCATGAGCACAAAGGCCAGGGGGCGGGCGCGCAGCAGCGGCAAGAAACGCTCCCAGGCGGCCAGCACACCTTCGTCGTAGCGATGCATCAAAGGTACGACGAACTGGTCGGTGCAGAATCCCACGAAGGCGACCGTCAGCCCCAACGACAACCCGGCAAGACCCGTCAGAAGCGCTCCGGCCACTCCGAGGCCGGCGAAGATGCCGCCCACCGCCACCGCCGGCGCGATGAGCACCAGGATGGGCAGGATGAGCGCCAGGGCGAGAAGACCAGCCAACAACTGGGTCCCCACGCGCCACAGGAAGAGCGAGTCGCCCAGGCGGCCGAGGCGCTGCCATGGATCTGACACACGACCATGCTTCCAGGCGACGTTGTCGTAGAACATGAAGGCGCCGCGCGAACCCACCCAGGCGACAGCCACCGCGATGGCCAAAAACAGCATCAACAGCATCATCGCCACGAAGAATTCCAAGGGATGCCCGAGGGCGTTGATGATCTTTTCGACGCCCGGACCGACCAGCCCACCGAACCTGTGGTCGCCGTTGTTCATGTCCCAGCGCAGACCGCCGTCGCCGCCCCAGATGGAACCGTCCCAGAGACGGGCCAGCCAGGCCGTGAAACCGACGATGAACCACAGTTCGAGATTGAAGGGGCCGAAGAGCATGCCCTTGGCGCGTAGCCAGGATCGTTGCAGGGGTTCCCGGTACCTGATTTCCATGGTCTCCTCCTCGATCTGCGGTCGCTCTTGCGGACGGTAGGCATTATATATGTGGCCCGACCATGTTGACTACGCAACTCTGAGACGGAGGATGCATTGGGCCAGATCTTCGCTTTGCTGTGCGCAGTCCTCTGGGCGGTGGCCGTCATCCTGCTCAAGCGATCGGGCGACACGATCCGTCCCTTCGCTCTGAATCTGTTCCGAGTCGGCGTCTCTTCGGTGTTGCTGGTGCTTACCGTCCTGATTTCGGGTCAGGGATTGTTCCGTGAGGCCACACTCACGGATCTGATCACCCTGTTGATCGGCGGCGGCCTGTCGATCGCCCTCGCCGACACGATGTTCCACAAGTGCCTCAACACCGTGGGCGCGGGCATTACGGCCATCGTGGACTGTCTCTACTCGCCGCTGATGATCCTTTTCGCCTTCTTGCTCCTCGACGAACGCATCGGAGCCTGGGACTTCGTAGGCATGGGGCTGGTGATCGCCGCCGTGCTGGTGGCCTCGACCCATCCGATCCCGATCGGAATGACCAGAAAGATGTTGGTGCAGGGCGTTCTCTGGGGCGCCGGCGCCATGACGACCCTTACCGGCGGCGTGATCATCGTCAAGCCCGTCCTGACCCATCACCCGATCCTATGGGTGACGACGGTACGTCAGCTCGGCGCCCTGGCGATCATGGTGCCGATCGCTCTGGTCTCTCCCCGCCGCCATGAATTCTTCAGCGTGTTCAAACCCCACGCCGATTGGCGGTTCAGTTTGAGCGGCACCGTGGTCGGTTCGTACCTTGCGCTGATCTTCTGGCTGGCCGGCTTGAAGTACACCGAGGCGGGTGTGGCCGCCATCCTGAACCAGACAAGTACCATCTACGTGCTGATCCTGGCCACGGTGTTCCTCAAGGAATCGTTCACCAAGCGCAAAATCGCCGCCGCAGTGATGGCGGTCGGGGGCATCCTTGTGGTGACCGTTCTTTAGGCCGCTTCCTCCTCGCGCAATAATACCTCCTCGGCTACACTGTCCCGCTCGGGAAACATCATCGCCACCGGAGGTTTCATGCGCGCCATCATCGCCTTTGTCGTTCTCGTAGGTCTGCTGCTGCCTACCGTCGCTCTCCCGTCTTCACCGGCACCGGAGGATCCTCCCGTGACGTCCGACCTCATCGTCCAACGTATCATCGAATCCGTACTCGCCGACGAACACCCCGTGGAACGTCTGCAGGAACTCTGCGACGTGATCGGTCCCCGGCTGTGCGGTTCTGAGAACATGGACCGCGGCATCGCCTGGGCGATGGCGCAGCTGAAGGCCGATGGAATGGACGTTGTCCGCGCCGAGCCGGTCATGGTGCCCCATTGGGTCCGTGGTGAAGAACGAGCCGAAGTGATCGCACCCTGGCATCACGACCTGCCCCTGCTGGGTCTGGGCGGCTCGATCGGGACACCCGAGGAAGGCATCGAAGCCGAGGTGATGGTCGTCTCCGATTTCGATGAACTCGAAGCCCGCGCCGACGAAGCCGCCGGCAGAATCGTCCTGTTCAACCCCCCTTGGGAGGGTTACGGGAAGACGGTGCAGTACCGCGTCAAAGGCGCCGACGCCGCCGCCAAACACGGTGCCGTGGCCTGTTTGATCCGCTCGGTAACCCAGTCAACTTACGGTCCGCCCCATACCGGTGTGATGCGCTATACCGACGAGGAAGGCGTGCCTCGCATCCCCGCGGCTGCCATCCGAGTGGAGGACGCGGCGCGCATGGAACGCCAGCACCGTCGCGGCCTGCCCGTGCGTGTGCGGCTTGAGATGGGCGCGCAACGTTTGCCCGACGTGGAGCAGGCCAACGTGGTCGCCGACCTGATCGGTCGCGAGAAGCCCGAAGAGATCGTCCTGGTGAGCGGTCACTTCGACTCCTGGGACGTCGGCGACGGCGCCCACGACGACGGCGCCAGCTGCGTGCTGGCCATGGAAGTCGCCCGCCAGCTCAAGAAGCTGGATCTGCGTCCACGACGCACCGTGCGCGTGGTGTTGTGGATCGACGAAGAGATGACCCAGACCGGCGCCAAAGCCTACATGCTCGCCCACGCCGACGAGGTCGACCGACACGTAGCCGCCATGGAATCGGACAGCGGCTGCTTCGCCCCGGCGGGATGGAGCGTGCGCGGTGACTCGACAACCGTGGCGCTCGTAGCCGAGATGGCGGTTCCTCTCGCGGTTCTCGGTGCCGACGACGTGAGTGAAGGCTGGGCCGGCGTCGATGTCCGCCCCCTGAACGAGGCCGGCGTGCCGGGCATCGGCCACCGCACGCAGAACGACGAATACTTCCTGTACCACCACAGCCCGGCCGACACCTACGACAAAGTCGATCCCGACCACGTGAAGGCCAACGCTGCGGCCATGACCGCGCTGATCTGGATGCTGGCGGAAGCAGAGGATCCCTTGCCTCGTTGAGAGGGTTCGGAAATACATACTGATCAGGGGGATCTTCTCTTGAGGGGATCCCCTCTTGCCTATAGCCTCCCGGGAAGTTCCAGCCCGTGATTCTCGCCTTACGGACAGGAGGTCCCTCGATGCGCTCGTTCTCCCGTGCTCGCATGCTGACCCTGCTCACCCTCGCCATCCTGCTCTTCGCAGGCTGCTCCGAGGAGCCCGACCACTCGCTGCTCGGCCCTCCCGTCTCAATGGAGCAGGGCAAGACCATCCCCGCCGGCTATTACGACACGGTGAATCCCTCCACCCCGGCGGCCCTGCGCACGACACTGCACGAAGCCATCGACGACCACACGAAGATCCCCTACACCTCGACGGCCACCGACACCTGGAACGTCCTCGAAGCGGCCGACCAGGATCCCAACGACACCGGCCGCGTGCTCGACATCTATCTCAACGCCAGCTACGTGAAGTACGGCGCGGGCAACACCGACTACAACCGGGAGCACAGCTGGCCCAAGTCCTTCGGCTTCCCGAACGACGGTTCGACCAACTATCCCTACACCGACTGCCACCACCTGTTCATCGCCAACGACAGCTATAACTCGTCCCGCAACAACAAACCCTACGGCACCGCCGGCGGCAGCGGCAACGAATACACGACCCTCGCCTACAACGGCGTGGGCGGCGGCAGCGGGGTCTACCCCGGCTGGTCGAACTGGGCCAATACCACCTACTGGGAGACCTGGACCGACCGCCGCGGCGACGTGGCCCGCGCTCTGATGTACCTGGACGTGCGCTATGAGGGCGGCACCCACGGCACAACCGGCGTGTCGGAGCCCGACCTGATCCTGACCGACACCCTGGCTCTCATCGAGGCGTCGAACACCGGCGCGAACATCTCGACGGCCTACATGGGCCTGCTGTCGGTCCTGGTTCAATGGCACATCCAGGACCCCGTCGACGACAAGGAACGGGCCCGCAACGACGCCGTCTACGCCTTCCAGGGCAACCGCAACCCCTTCATCGACCATCCCGAGTGGGCGGACTGCCTGTTCGCCGGGACCTGCGGCGGCGGCGACACCACGCCCCCCGCGGCGCCCACCGGCCTGACGGCCGCAGCGGGCAACGGCTCGGTGGGACTGGACTGGACCGACAACGGGGAAAGCGACCTGGCCCTCTATACCGTCTACCGCTCCACGACGCCGGGCGGCGGCTACACCAGCCTCGGCAACGTGACCGTCAGCGCGTTCAACGACAACGGCGCGGCCAACGGTACGACCTACTACTACGTCGTGACGGCCAGCGACGCGTCGGCCAACGAGTCGGCCCAGAGCGCCGAAGCCTCGGCCACGCCCCAGGGCGGCGGCGGCGGCGGTCCGGCCACGGTCTGGATCAACGAATTCCACTATGACAACAGCGGCACCGACACCGGCGAGTTCGTGGAGGTCGCCGGCACCGCCGGTGTGGATCTGACGGGCTGGACCGTGGTGGGCTACAACGGCAGCGGCGGCGCCGCCTACAAGACCGTGAATCTCGGCGGCACGATCGCCGACCAGCAGGGCGGGTTCGGCACCCTGTCGTTCGCGTTCACGAGCATGCAGAACGGAGCGCCCGACGGCCTGGCTCTGGTGGACGACACCGGCGCCCTGGTCGAGTTCCTGAGCTACGAGGGCGCCTTCACGGGATCGGGCGGCGCGGCCGACGGCATCGCCTCCACCGACATCGGCGTCGCCGAGACCACTTCGACGACCGTGGGCTTCTCCCTGCAGCTCGCTGGTACCGGCTCGGCTTCGGGCGACTTCACCTGGCAGGCGCCCCAGAACGATTCCCCGGGCCTGCCCAACACCGGCCAGACCTTCAGCGGCGGCGCACCGGTGAACCAGGCCCCGACGGCTGCGGCCAACGGGCCCTACAGCGGCGACGCCGGCGCCCCGGTGGCGTTCTCGTCGGCGGGGTCCTTCGACAGCGACGGCTCGATCGTGTCGTACGCCTGGACCTTCGGCGACGGCGGCACCAGCTCGGCGGCCGACCCGTCGCACACCTACACTGCGGCAGGATCCTACACCGTGACGCTGACGGTCACCGACGACGGCGGCCTGACCGACGTGGCCACCACTTCGGCCGACATCACCGACATTCCGCCCCCGGCCGACGCGGTTGTGTGGATCAACGAGTTCCACTACGACAACGACGGCGCCGACGTCGACGAGTTCGTGGAGATCGTCGGCGCCACGGGCACCGACCTGACCGGCTGGTCCCTCGTGGGCTACAACGGCAGCGGCGGAGCGTCCTACATGACCGTCAACCTCTCGGGCACCCTGCCTGCGACGATGGGCGGTTTCGGGACGGCTACGTTCGCCATGACGGGCCTGCAGAACGGATCTCCCGACGGCATCGCCCTAGTCGACGGCACCGGTGCCGTGGTCCAGTTCCTCAGCTACGAGGGTTCCTTCACGGCCGCCGACGGTCCTGCCGCGGGTGTGACCTCGGTGGACGTGGGCGTGAGCGAAGCGTCCACCGCGACCGTGGGCCACACCCTGCAGCTCGCCGGCACGGGCTCTTCCTATGCCGACTTCACATGGCAGGCCTCGGCGGCCGGCACCCAGGGCGCCGTCAACACCGGCCAGACCCTGGGCGACGGCTCGACGGGCGGCGGCGGAGGCGGCTGGACCGTGATCACCTTCGACGACTTCGAGGCGGGCTGGGGCAGCTTCGTCGACGGCGGCGGCGACTGCAGTCGGTACACTGGTGGTACTTACGCCCACCAGGGCTCGGCGGCGGCCGACATCCAGGACAACAGCGGCGCCGCCTCGTCGTTCACCCACGGCAGCGGCCATGACGTGTCCGGGTACACGGACCTCGAAGTCGAGTTCTGGTTCACCGCCGTGAGCATGGAGAACAACGAGGACTTCTGGGTGCAGTACTGGGACGGCTCGGCCTGGCGGACGATCGCCACCTTCGCCGCCGGGACCGGATTCAACAACAACACCGCCTACCATGAGATCGTGAACATCCCCGCCGGCACATACGCCTACCCAGCCGACGCCAAGTTGCGGTTCCGCTGCGACGCCAGCAACAACGGCGACGACGTGTACATCGACGAGGTGGAATTCCGGGGATTCAACTAGAACCGGGGACATTATGCACTGGGGGCGGCCTTCGGGCCGCCCCTTTCCGTTGGCGGTTGACCCGGCAACACCGGTCGGGGCATCATCTCCGGGCACACCCAACCGAGGAGATTCCCATGCACCGCCTCGCCGTCCTCGCCCTGATCGCGGTTCTGCCCCTGACCGCCGCCGCCCAGTCCAACACCGACCTCGACGCCAAGCTCGACAAGGTCCTCGGCGCCTTCGAAAGCCTCGACCACCGCCTCGACGCCCTGCAGAAGCAGGTGGACGACGGCCTCTGGTTCGACCGCCTGGGCGACGTGGCCACAGTCGAAAAGGTGCGCCTGTGGGGACCGCCGAAGTGGAAAGAGGAGTCGCCCACGGCCATCGGCGCCGGCAACCCCGTGAAGTTCTGGGCCTACGTCTTCGTGCCCCGGGGCCACGACCGAAAGACGAGCACGCCCCTGCTGGTCTTCCCCCACGGCGGCGTCCACAGCGACTTCTCCACCTACTACACCCACATCGTGCGCGAGATGGTTGCCCAGGGCTACGTCGTGGTGGCGCCCGAATACCGCGGCAGCACCGGCTACGGACGCGGCACCTACGAGAGCATCGACTACGGCGGCCTCGAGGTGGAGGACGTGCACGCCAGCCGCGCCTATGTGCTGGAGAACTACCCCTTCGTCGACGACGATCGCGTGGGCATGATCGGCTGGAGCCACGGCGGCCTGATCAGCCTGATGAACGTCTTCGAGCACCCCGACGACTACGCCTGCGCCTATGCCGGCGTACCGGTGAGCGATCTCATCGCCCGGCTCGGCTACCTCGACGATGAGTACCGCGACCTCTACCGCGCCGACTTCCACATCGGCCAGGACGTGCACGAGAACATCGAGGAATACAAGCGACGCTCGCCGGCCTGGAACGCGGAGAAGCTGAAGACCCCCCTGCTGGTCTTCACCAACACCAGCGACGAGGACGTGAATGTCCTGGAGGTCGAGCATCTGATCCAGGCGCTGAAGGCCGAAGGTAAGGAGTTCGAGTACGAGATCTTCGAGGACGTACCAGGCGGCCACAGTTTCGACCGGCTGGATACACGGCAGGCGCAGGAGATCAGGCTGCGGGTTTACGGTTTCCTCGCCAAGTATCTCAAGCCGCCGCACCGGTTGGAATCCGTGGAGCAGCTGCACAGCGCCGGTTACAGGTAACTGAAGATTCTTGAATTCCTGAGGGGGGTGCCAGTCGCCCCTTCTGCTTGCTGTCCTCATGGAATCGACGATCTTGTGGACTACACTGCATTCCGGAGGACCATTCATGCCGAGAATCCGATGGCTCACCCTCACTGCCCCTCTCACCGGAGCCGGCCTAGGGTACCTGTACTCACTGTGGTCGATCAGCCGCGGCAGCACCTGAGGCATCGCCTGCAACCCGCTGGTCAGCGTGGGATACGGGGCGTTGCTGGGATGGCTGGTGATCGCCAGAGGGAAGAAGAAGGACGCCTGACAACGAGAGAGGGCCGGTCGCAGGACCGGCCCTCTTCTCATGAATCTCTGTGGAAGAGCTAGTGGGCGTTGCTCGGATGTTCGTTGCTCGGATGCTCGTGGCCCGGGTGTTCCTCGCCGGCCATCATCTCGGCGTAGGCGTTGATGGTGGTCTGGGCGTGGTTGCGGATCAAGGCGACGACCTCAGGGTCCTGGCTCGTGATCACGGTGATCGCGCCCGCCGGTGTCTCGACCCGGTCCATGGCGACGCCCTTCATCATCAGCGCGCCGTAGGACATGCACATGCCGCACATGGGCATCTGCTCGCCGGCCATCAGGCGTTCGCCGGTGGCCTGCATCGAGGCCGAGAGCTTGTCGAAACGATCCTTCATCCCGGCCGGGTAGGTGGTGACCTCCATCATGCCGTTGGTCAGCAGGTAATTGTCCCACGTCATGGACTGGAACAGCTCGGGGTCGTTGTTCAGGTTCTTGCACATGCCGCAGTTCTCGAGGTCGAACCAGCCTTCGTTGGCGCCGGCAAAGGCGGTGCCGGCTAGTGCGAGAATCAGGAAAGTCGTCTTCAGGATCGTCATCGTTTTCCCCCATGGGTTGAGTTCGGATCAGGTCTCGACATGATCGCTCTGAACCGGGCTTTTGACGAGATGATCCGCCCGTTTTGGGGCGGATCATCTACGTCGAATTACTCATAGAATAAATCAACGGGTCGTATCCACCGGAACGGGCTCCATTGCCCCCGCCGCTTCCTCATCTCCGAGCAGGTAGTGATCGAACCATTCCAGTTCCCGGGTCTCGTAATCGACCATGTGGCTCGGGCGGTTGATGCCGTGGCCTTCACCCGGATAGAGCACCAGTCGACTGGGCACGCCGTTGAGTTGCAGGTAGCTGAATAGTTCGATGGACTGACGCGGATCTACGGGTTCGTCTTCGGTGCCGTGCATGATCAGCGTGGGCGTGACCGCATCGGCGATGCGCGAGGCGGGGCTGTGCTCCCACAGGCGCTGCAGATCGCCGGCCCAGGGCTGGTCGTAGCCGTCGATGAACAGCTGGGGATTGTTCTGACCCATGGCCGACACGTAGTTGAAGATGCCTGCGATCGAGACAGCCGCTTGGAAGCGGTCGGTGCGTGTGATCACGTTGTCGGTGGACAGGCCGCCGTAGCTGTAGCCCGTGAAGCCCATGCGGTCGGGGTCGGCGATGCCCAGTTCGACCAGGGCGTCGCAGGCGGCCATGAGGTCGAGATAGTCGTCGGTACCGAAGTTGCGGTACACACCGCGCAGAAACTCTTCGCCATAGGCCGTGCCACCCCGCGGGTTGGCGATGAATACGGCGTAGCCGCGACGGCTGAGCACCTGCCAGGGATAACGCGTGGTCCAGGCGTTGCCGTAGCGCGAGAAGGGACCGCCGTGCATCTCCATGATGAAGGGGAACGGGCCGTCGTCTGTTGATTGACCGGGGGGCAGGAAGAGGAACCCTTCGACGGTGACGCCTTCGTGGCCTGGCAGTTCGAGGCGGGTCGGCGCGACGAGATTGAAGGCGGCGACGGCGTCGTCGGTGCTGGCCAGCCTGCGAGCGTTCCGAGGTTTGCTCACCGGTGCCGTCCAGATTGAACCCGGACGGTGGAACTCGCTCTCCGCCCAGGCGAGGACACCGCCGGCCAGGTCCAGGGAACCCACGTTGCCGTCGGCTTTGACGGCCGTCTCGATCCTGCCCTGGGTGGTGTCGATGCGGCGCACGTCCATATCGCGGCCTTCGGAAACACGCAGGTAGATCCACTGTCCGTCGTCGGACCACAGCGGTGCGTCGGCCGGTGTGGACCCGTATCCAGACAGGCAGGCCTGGACGTCTGTCGTCAGGGCCCGGGTCTCACCGCGGACCAGGTCGCGGATCACGAGATCCTTGAGATTGAGATAGGCCCGCAGGTCGTCGCCGCGGTCCTGGAACCAGGCGAGACGGCGGCCGTCGGGGCTGAAAGCGGACAGGGATGCATGGCGGTCGGGGTCGCTGATCATCGTCAGATCGCCGCTCTCGAGATCGAGCAGGCCCACGCGCTGCTCCTCGTCCACCAGGCTCGAAAAACGCTCGTTGTAGGTGATTGCCAGAGTCTTGCCGTCGGGGGACCAGGCGACATGGTAGGGGTGCAGCGGCGCCTTGGTTAGCTGCCGCGGCTCGGCGTCGCCCGGGCCGTCCCGTCCAGCGTCCACGAGCCAGATCTGGGCGTACTGATCGGGATGTTCGAGGCGGTCATGGACAATCCAGTCGGCGCGGTCGTCTTCTTCCTCAGCTTCTGCTTCGACCTCGGGAGGAGCGGCCAGCACGATCATGCGCTCACCGTCGGGCGCCCACCAGTAGTCCTGAACACCACCCTCGACCGCCGTCACGGCTCGAGGTTCCGCGCCGTCCAAGGGGTTGACCCAAACCTGGGCGTCGCCGTCACGCTGGGCCAGATAGCAAAGGGCGCCATCGGGGCGCCAGGAGATACCGCCGCGGAAGCCGTCATCGTATGTGATGCGGCGGGGGTCGCCGTTCTCACAGTCGACGGTCCAGAGACGACGCACGTAGACGTCTTGCTCCAGATCACGCCAGCGCTCGAGGTACGCCACCTGGGAGCCGTCGGGCGAAACGATGGGAGTATCAAGGACCGGGACGGCCAGGAAGGCCTCGATGTCGAACGTATCGACACCATCGGCCGCCGCGCTAGAGGCAACAACCACCAGAACCAACAGGGCGAGCAAGCGCAGAATCATGACGGCCTCCGCTGAATAATCCGAGGGAAACAGATTCGTTCAGATTGCATCATCATCGCAGCGACTGCAAGGTCGAGGCCTCGTTCGCCCTATCTCAGCCCGTGACCATGTGTTATCATTGTTGATGTACCGACATTCTAGGAGATGGAATTGAAAATGCGACCAATGGCCCGGTCTTATGGGCGGGAACGCCTTGCAGGCTTGCTCATGACCCTCGTGTTCTGCGCACCTCATGCGAACGCCTTCCACGAAAACGGCGTCGCCAGCTGCGCGGGGTGTCATGTCATGCACGAGATGGAAGACGGCATGCCCGTCGTCGACGTGTCGGGCTCACTGCTGCGCGGCCTCTCTCCCAGCGACGCCTGCCTCGCCTGCCACGGTTCCGGCGACCAGGCCGTCTTCGGCTACGACCCCATGAATCCCCCCACCGAAATGGGCGGCGGGAACTTCGCCTTCCTGCGCGAAGATCAGATCAACGATGATCCCCAAAACAATGCCCCCAGCATCTCCGGAAACCACGCAGGGCACTCCATAGTGGCTCCCGGCTACGGCCTGACGGCCGACCCCGACCACACCCTCTCGCCCGGCGGCACGTTCCCCGCCAACGAACTGGGCTGCACGAGCTGCCACGACCCCCACGGCAACTCAAACTTCCGCATGCTCAACGGAGCCGGACCCGTCCAGGACGGACTGTTCGCGTTCCTCTATGCGGCTCCCGAAGCGGAGGGGTTGCCGGTGGGATTGTCCGGCGGGGGAGAAACGACAACGAGTCACACGGCCTACCGCAGCGGCATGTCGTGGTGGTGCGCCAACTGCCACGGTCAGTACCACGACCAGGTCGGCCGTGCCAACTTCGAGCATGAATTCAACGAGGGCCTTTCCGGAGAGGAAGCGGGACGCTACAACAGCTACAATGGCGAAGCCGACCCGAACGGGGGCAGCTCTCTCACCTCGTACTTGGTCCAAGTGCCCTTCGAGGATCCTGCCAGCACGGTCGACAAGATGTCCGGGCCTGGTTCCGGAGCCAGGGTCATGTGCCTGACCTGCCATCGCGCCCACGCCACGTCCGCTCCGAGTTCCACACGGTGGGACATGCGCATTCCGGCCCTCGGCACCGACGGCGTCAAATCGAGGTCGTGGCCCTTGCCCAACCCCTACGCCAACCCCAGCCAGCGCCAGCTCTGCCTGAAGTGCCACGATGAGCATCACGGCACCCAGTCCAGCCAGAGCTGCTTTACCTGTCATCAGCGGCACAACTAAAATCGCCTGACCCCGAAATGACCAAGAGCCCGACCAGCGATCCGGTCGGGCTCTTGACTGCGAAGGCGACGGTCAATCCTTCTGCTGGATCTTCGCCCAGCTGTCCTTCAGCGATACCGTACGGTTGAACACCGGCCGTTCGGGAGTCGAGTCCTCGGAGTCGGCGCTGAAGTAACCGTGGCGCATGAACTGGAAGCTGTCGCCCGGTTTCGCCGCACCCAGCTCTGGCTCCAGCTTGCAGCCGGTCTTCACTACCAGCGAGTCGGGGTTGAGGACCGTGGTCACGTCCTCGGCGTCGCCGGGGTTCGGGTCGGAGAACAGGTGGTCGTACAGGCGCACCTCGGCATCGACGCCGTGGGTCACCGACACCCACTGCAGAGTGCCCTTGACCCGCCGTCCGTCTGGGGTCGAGCCGCCACGGGAATCCGGGTCGTAGGTGCAACGCAGTTCGACGATGTTGCCGTCGTCGTCCTTCACCGCTTCGTCGCAGGTCACGTAGTAGGCGTGCTTCAAGCGCACTTCGCGGCCGGGTCCGAGACGGAAGAACTTGCGCGGGGGATCTTCGAGAAAGTCGTCGCGTTCGATCCAGAGTTCGCGGGAGAACGGAACCATGCGGGTGCCGTCGGCCTCGTTCTCTGGATTGTTCTGGCATTCGATGTTTTCGACCTGGCCTTCGGGATAGTTCGTGATGACAACCTTCAGAGGATCGAGCACGGCCATGACGCGGCGAGCCGTTAGGTTCATCTCCTCGCGCAGGCAGTGTTCGAGCAGCTGCACGTCCACCACGCTGTCGCGGCGGGCCACGCCGATGCGGTCGCAGAACCCGCGGATCGCCGACGCTGTGTACCCGCGGCGGCGCAAGCCGCTGAGCGTCGGCATGCGAGGGTCGTCCCAGCCCGACACGTGGCCGTCCTGCACCAGCTTGAGCAGCTTGCGCTTGCTCATCAGGGTGTAGGTCAGGTTGAGGCGGGCGAATTCGATCTGCTGGGGGTGATAGACCTCGAGCTTGTCGAGGAACCAGTCGTACAACGGGCGATGGACTTCGAATTCCAGAGTGCATACCGAATGGGTGATGCCTTCGAGAGAGTCTTCCGTGCCGTGGGCCCAATCGTACATGGGGTAGATGCACCATTGGTCGCCCGTGCGGTGGTGGTGCGCATGACGGATGCGATAGATCAGCGGGTCGCGCAGCAGCATGTTGGGCGCGGCCATGTCGATCTTGGCGCGCAACACCTTGGCGCCATCGGGGAATTCGCCGGCCCGCATGCGGCGAAGCAGATCGAGGTTCTCCTCGACGGAGCGATCCCGGAACGGGCTGTTCACACCGGGCGTCTTGACGGTGCCGCGATTCTCGCGGATCTCCTCGCCGTTCTGATCATCGACGTAGGCCAAGCCCTTGTTCACGAGGTCTTCGGCGTAGACGTACATCTGCTCGAAGTAGTCCGAGGCGAAAAACAGGCGGTCCTCCCAGTCGGCACCCAGCCAGCGGGCGTCGGCCTGAATCGAATCCACGTATTCGGTGTCCTCCGTGGTGGGATTCGTGTCGTCGAAACGCAGGTTGAACTTGCCGCCGTACTTGCGGGCCAGGCCCATGTTCAAGCAGATGCTCTTGGCGTGGCCGATGTGGAGATAACCGTTCGGTTCCGGCGGAAAGCGCGTGTGGACACGGCTGTCCCAACGACCCGACTTGTTGTCGGCTTCGATGATCGTCTCGATGAAGTTGTTCGACTCGACACTCTGAAGAGGGGCGTCGTTGGGGATCGTGTCGGACATGGTTCCTCGCTCGGTTCGTATCGGGGCGGAAGCCGTCTCCACCTGCTGCGGCGGCGGACGGCCTCAAACTACGAGGAAGTGTCCATTCTGTCCAGAAACCCCTGGGCCTCCGCCACGCTCGTGGTCGGACTGATCTTGATTTTCTGGTCCACGAGCCTACCGGCCTCATCGATGATCCAGTGGCTGCGGATCACACCCATATACGTTTTGCCGTAGAGCTTCTTTTCGCCCCAGGCGCCCCAGGCTTCGAGAACCGCATGGTCGGGATCCGAGAGCAGATCGAAGCCCAAGCCCTTCGATTCCTTCCACGACGCCAACTTGGCCGGGCTGTCGGGACTGATGCCCAGCACAACGGCGCCACGGGCGTCGATGTCGGGCAGAACTTCGGAGAACCCGCAGGCCTGGGTGTTGCAGCCGCCGGTGTTGGCCTTGGGGAAGGCGAAGAGAACCACTTTGCGACCCTTGAAGCTGCTCAGCTTGACCTTTTCACCGCGCTGATTTTCGAGAGTGAATGCGGGTGCTTTCTTACCGACATCCGGCATGGAACATCCTCCGGGAAAGTGGAACCGGGGCGATCGAGCCGATCTCCTGGCAATCGATTCCGCCGCAGACTCATCCGTTCAATTCAAGTTGCATCGAGATGGAGCAGCGTTCGTAGCCGTCCTGTTCGGCGGGGCCTTCGGGTACCTTCACGAAACCGAGGGATTCATAAAGTCGGCAGGCCCGTTCCAGGACAGGGCTGGTGGCCAGCACCACTCTTTCGGCGCCCATGGTCCTGGCCCGCTCGAGGACTGCCGTACCGAGGCGGCGGCCGATGCCCAGACCACGATGGCTCTTGGTGACGGCCATTTTCGACAGTTCGAAAGTGCCCGATTCCCTCTTCAACAGAGCACAGGTACCTACCACTTCGCCGCGGTGCAAGGCGAACAGAATGGTGCCGCCCTTGTGCATCACGACTTGGTTGGGGTCGTCGAGAATCCTACGGTCGTGATCCTCGACCCGGAACCACTCCTCCAGCCACTCCCTGTTAAGAGACGCGAAGTGTTTCTTGTAGGCGGGACGATAATCCACGATTTCCAGAGCGTCGTCGGCCGGTAGCCCGAGTCGGTTTCGAACACGGTCGCCGGTGGTGCGCAGATCGAGCGTGCGTTCGATTTTGTCGAGATCACCCAGCAGATCGCATCCTGCCTCAGCGAGCATTTCGGCTGAACTGCAGCGGATCTCTTCCCAAACGGGCTGCAACGTGTCGTAGGTCTCTCGCCCCTTGGGAGTCAGGGACAACAGGATCCGTCGGTCGTCGTCGGGATCGCGGCGCCGCTCGACCAGAGCGAACCGCTGCATGGAGGTGATGATCTGATTCACGGCGGGGTGGGTCAGACCCAGAATCTGAGCGGTTTCGGTGACGCCGAGGGCCGGCCGTCGGCCCAATACCTGGAAGACCGGAAACCATCGTGGCTTGAAATCCACGTCGAGATGATCATAGATGGGAGCGATGTCCCGCATCAGCCTGTCGCTGAGCCTTCGCAGGCGGCTGGCGAGAGCGAGTTCCCCGAGTTCGTCGAACAGATCCACTCTCGCCTCCTGGTCGGCTGAGGGCTTCAATCCACAACAATGAAATACTCGACGACGGGACCGACATCCTAACATGAAGCGCCACAAACAGGTACTGTTTGTGGCGCTTGTTCCGGCTAGACAATAACCGAGGCTCAGCTCTTCTCGGAAGCCTTCTTGGCCTCGACGACCTTCTGCTCATAGGCTGCCTTCAGGCCCTCGGCATCCTTGCCGCAGCAACCCTTGCCCGCTTCGAGTGCCGCAGCGCAGCATTCGTGCATCTCGCCCTTGACGGCGATTGCTGCATGCGCGTCGCAGACCTTCTGATTGTAGGCTGCCTTCAGGCCCTCGGCATCCTTGCCGCAGCAGCCCTTGCCCGCCTCGAGAGCGGCAGCACAGCACTCGTGCATGTCTGCTTTGGCGGCGGCGACGGCCATGTGGCTGGTGTAGGCGGCTTTGGTGACTTCTGCAGTGTTGCCACAGCAGCCCTTGCCCTCTTGAGCCGCGGCGACACAACACTTGTGCATGTCTGCACCAGCGGTGGCATGAGCGGCCTCGGCGTGGGTCCCGCAGCCCTTCTTGCCACAGTCGGCCTGAGCGCTCACGGCGACGGCGGCAGAGAGCGCCAGGACCAACAGCAGGATTCCGGTCGACTTCTTCATGATCAAGTTCCCTTCGGAGTGACATCAAATTCGGAGCTCAGCGGCGTGCTGTGTAACCAACACGCCAATATAAGAGCATTAAGTACCCCATTAATTACATAGGATATGTGACGGAGGCAAGGGGCTGACGGGATTTAGACCCGCAAGGGGAGCTCGATACGAGAAGAAGCAGGCTGGAGATCCCTGATCCGACGGGCCAAGTGTTCTAATGAAACCGATTCATCGGCGAGTTCCGCCTCGACGATGGACCTCGGCATACCGTACACAACACAGCTTTCCTCGCTCTGGGCAAGGCAGATGGAGCCGGTGCGGCGCAGTTCCCGGCAACCATCGGTGCCGTCGCAGCCCATACCGGTCATCACGACTGCCAAGACTCCCCGAGGGTCTGGAATCGCCGAGAGGGAACGGAACAGCATATCGGCCGACGGCTTGATGCCGACATCGGACCCGGCCTCGACGAGACGGATGATCGACGAACCACCCTCCCGTCTAACGATTGTATGACAGCCCCCTGGTGCGATGTAGACAAACCCCGCCTGCAGCACGTCGCCCTCGGCGGCTTCGACGACTTCGAGGGCGGAGCGGGCATTCAAACTCGCGGCAATGACGCCGTAAACCCCGCAGGCATGTGTTGAATGATGATCACAGGGTTCGGCAGGTGACCCGGCAGCAGGGGAATCACCCGGGACAGGGCTTCGGGCCCGCCCGTGGATACGGCGATGGCGGTGATCCACGTTGCCCGATACGAGCGTTTCTGGATCAGAGCAGGACGCGGCTCGAGTGGTTTCCGCTCCGGAACAGGGGCTGGCAATGGAGCGATGCGTGTTTGACGCCTGCTCGACAAGGCCTCGACAACGCGGTGCAGTTCTCCCCGCAAAGTGCCGACGGGATCCATGCTCTGCCCCGGCTGGGGCTTGCAGACGACTTCGAACGCGCCTGCCTGGAGCGCCCGGATTGCGAGATTCGAGCCCGCCCCTACTGCCGCACTCACCACGACGACAGGAGGCGGCGAGGGATGCATTCTCAGACGTCGCAGGACATCCAGACCCCCCATGTCGGGCAGCACCATGTCCAAGAACAGTACGTCGAAGCGCCCGGTCGAGAGCTGGACGAGTCCGTCCTTGCCAGTGGGTGCACAGGTTACCGAATCGATCCCGGGCGTCTGGCTCAGGATATCACCGATGACACGCTGAAATACCTCGCTGTCCTCGATCATCAGGGCGCGAAATCCCAAAGCAGATCCTCCGCGTAGAACCGGGGCGACAGAGGTCCGAGGAAAGTCGGACCGTAAGCTCGAGGTACGTCATCGGCGGATCTGGGAGAACCTTGAATCTCAACCACGCGGTCAATCGAATTCGAGGGTCACGGGACAATGGTCAGAACCGATGATTCCGGAGAGGATGCCCGCCCCCGTGATGCGTCGTTTCAGAGAGGCGGAAGCGAGGAAATAGTCCAGACGCCAACCTATGTTCCTGGCCCTGGCGTCGACCCGCCAGCTCCACCAGGTGTAGTGACCGGGACCGTCTTCGAACAGCCGGAACGTGTCGAGGAAGCCGACGTCCAGAAACGCCTGAAATCCCGCTCTTTCCTCGGGCGTGTAACCGGCGTTCTTCTCGTTGCTCTTGGGATTGGCCAGATCGATGGGCTTATGGGAGACGTTCAGGTCGCCGCAGACCACCACCGGTTTAATCTGCTCGAGCCGCCGGAGATAGTCCAGAAACTCACGGTCCCAGCGCTGGCGATGAGGCAGGCGTGCGAGTTCGCGTTGAGAGTTGGGCGTGTAGACTGTGATGAGATGATGATCGTCGAACTCGAGGGTCAGCACACGGCCCTCCCCCTCCAGGTCGGGTACGCCCATGCCTACGGTCTGATCGAGAGGCTCATGCCGCGTGAAGATCGCTACTCCCGAATAGCCCTTCTTGTCGGCCGGATGCCAGAACTGATGATAACCCGGCAGCTCGATTTCTACCTGCTCCGGCAGCGCCCGCACTTCCTGGAGACAGATGGCATCGGGAGCAACGGCCAGCATGGATTCTTCGAACCCCTTGGACAGACAGGAGCGGATGCCGTTCACGTTCCACGAGAGATAGAGCACGTCGAAATTCCTTCGATGGGTGTCAGCGGTCGGCGTGAGTCAGGATCTCGAACTGATACGGTAAGTCCCGATCGCCCCGGTCGCGACCGTGGAGATCGACGGCCCCGATCGATCGCAGAGGTGACGACGTCAGAAGATCCCGCCACTGCTTGGCTGTATAGGTGCGCAGATCGTAGCTGGAAGACAGAAATTCCTCCTGGGCGCCCCGCCGCACGACTGTTTGGACGTGGGCCCGCTCAACTCGGTGATCCGCCGGCTCCCAGTTGACGACCTGCAGCACGCGGCAACGACCGCGGGTCGCTGTCCAGACGTCCTCCTCCGGGGGGTCGCCTTCCGGCGCGGTCAAGCTCAAGCCCACTGCATAGACGCCACCGGGGGCCAGGGCTACCGCAGTCGCCTCCAAATGACTCAACACCGCTGCATCGTCCCTGAGATGGCGAATGGAGTTCCATGGGTTGAAAGCGAAACCTGTTTGCTGACGGACTGAGGGGGGCGAAGCCATGTCGCCCACCTGAACAGTCACACGATTCTGCAGCCCGCGACGACTGATGGCGGCCTCAGCGTAGGCGACCATGTCCCGGTCGAGATCGTAGCCGACGGCCTTCAAACCGCGAGCCGCGAGTCGCCTGAGCAGGCGACCGGATCCGCAGGCCGGCTCGAGCCATGGCAACGCCGACACGGATCCGGTGACAAATCGCCTCTGCAGGCGGCCCAGGACATCGGCTTCGCGGGCCGTTCCAGGCGTCATCAGGATGTCGTAGATCGATGGTGAAACGTAAGCGGAGGCATTCAAGACGCGGCCCCATCGACAGCGGGCCTGTGATCCCGTACCTTGTATGCACTCTTTGAATGTTCCGGCCTCACGCCCCTACAGTGAGACGGGTCGCCCGATTCGTGCTCTTCCGGGTATGGCTCTATGAGATGCCTCATCGTGATCGCGGTCCTTTCGTTGACTTGCGCCGCGGCCGTTACGGCCCGTGACAAAGCCATCATAGGCGGCATACGTCCTCACCGCGACTCCCGAACAATCGCCGACCATCCTGCCGACATCATGCACGAAGACTTCGAGGGAGACTGGCCGCCAGCCGGTTGGGCCGTGCTCCATCTCGGCGACAGTCACTCCTGGGAACCGACCCACGCCTTAGCCCACAGCGGCGACACCGCGGCCTGGCTGCAATACGGCCCCGCAGGCACCTCCCAGCACGAGTGGCTGGTCAGCGGACCGCTCGACCTCTCGGGGATGGGTCAGGCCGCCATGGAATTCTACGAAGACGGAGCTTACTGGGACGCCTGGGGCGACCACCACTATATCATGGTGAGCGCCACGAGCCAGACCGACGTGAACTCGTTCACGGCCGTCCTCGACATGAGGCCGGACGTACACGATCTGGGACATTTCGACGGTCTTCCCATCCGTGCCGACCTCTCGTCGTTCGCGGGAGAGCCGGAAGTCTACGTCGCCTTCCGCTACGTCGGTAACAACTCCGATCACTGGTTCGTTGACGACTGCCGCGTGTTCGAACCTTTCCTCCACGATTTGGCCATCGAGGATGTGTCGCCGAACGACCAGAACTTCACACCCGGTTCCCTGGTGAATCCTGTCGTCCAACTGGGAAATCGTGGTCTCAGCTTCGAGAACCGCGGCGCCATGCGCCTCGAGATCAGGGAGTCGGGTACCGTCGTCAGGGTCGACACGATATCGTCCCTCACCCTCGCACCCAATCAAACTCTGAGCCGCAGCTTTCCGGCTTACCAGGTTGCTGACGGTCATTGGTATGAGCTGGAAGCTTCCGTCATCCTGGCTGTGGACGGGAACCCAACCAACAACACCGACCAAGCCGTCGTCGACACCTACACACGCCCCCGTACGCCCCTCGGCATGTTTCTGACCAACAACCACAACCCTGACTGCACATTGACCGAACTGGCCCTAGACTCCTACATCCTCACCCAGAACGACGACGCGGCCCTGATCCGCATTCACGTAGGGTCGCCGATTCCGGACGCCGTTTATAGCGCCGCTCCGGCGGCGAACATGTACCTGATGAATGTCTTGGGCGCCGGCGCGGCCCCCCATCTGTGGCTCGACGGTACGACGAACGCCGGATCGGTCGGCTCACAGTACCCCCTCTTATACGAGCAGAGAAAAACGGCGGGCAGCCCCATGGACATGACCATGGCCTGGAATCCCATCCTCGAACAGGCTCTCGTGTCTGTTGACATCGTCGAACTTCTATCTCCAGGAACCGTGCTCAGTCTGCGCGTGGCCGTCACCGAAGATGCCGTAGACGAACTGGGAGCCAACGGCCTGCGCTATCACGACCAATCCTTGCGGGCCATCTACCCCGACACCTCCGGCGCAGTACTCAGCCCAGCGACCGGACGGCACCCTTTCACCATCGCCTGCCCCGTTGATCCCGATTGGGACCTGAGCCGGCTGCGCTGTACCGCTTGGGTCCGCAACGAGACCACGGGGCGCATTCAACAGACCGTCACCGACATGATCACGGACATGAGCACGGTCGTCGGCGTCGACCAGCCCCTCCCGCGAACCGCACCGACCATCGAGACCGTGTCGCCCAATCCCTTCAACCCCGCCACCAGCATCGCTTTCAGTTCGGGACGGGCCGGAACCGTCCGCCTCGAGATCTTCGACCTCGGCGGTCGGCTTGTCCGCACACTCCTCGACGACGTCCTGCCGGCGGGACGCCACAGCGTCGAATGGGACGGTCGCGACGATCAACGCCGCGACGTCGGATCCGGATCCTATTGCTGCCGGGTCTCTTCGATCGACGGCAAGGCGACCCGCAGGCTGACCCTCATCCGCTGATTCCTCCGGTCCGACCTATCCAAGACGAAACTGCATTTTTCCCTTAACTCCTGACTCTGCGCGCCGATGTTCCCCGTGGATCAAGACACCGGAACATGGAGTTGTGAGATGGACTCGTACTCTCAGAAAAGCCAAGACAGCATGGCCCTAGCACCCAGCGACCTGCTCTGCGTGTTGCTCGTCGAGGAAACCGTCGACGACGCCAAGCGCATCGAGAACATCCTGTCGCAATGCGAAAATATCGACTTCACGGTCGACTTGGTCATGACCGTTGATGAAGCCCACCAGGCTTTGAGCGACGAGATGTACGACGTGGTGCTGCTCGCGGACCAGATCGAGGGTTGGACCGGAGTCGAGTTGGTCCTGACCCTTGACCAGGACGACCCCTTCATGCCTCCGATCATCATGCTGGCCCGCGAAGAGAACCGCGACGCCGATCTAGCGGCCCAGCAAGCCGGCCTGGCCGATTATCTGGTCAAGGGTCAGCTCACATCGCCCCTGCTCGAACGTTCCATTCGCTACGCCATCGAGCGGAAGCAAACCGAGCAGCGCCTGCTGCGTTTGGCCTACTACGACGCCCTGACCAATCTGCCGAACCGCGCCTCGTTCAAGGCCGATCTCATCAATCGGATCTCGGACATTTCGTTCGTGAACGGATCGTTTGCACTGTTGCTGCTCGACCTCGACCACTTCAAGGACGTGAACGACACCCTCGGCCATCCAGTCGGCGACCTTTTGCTTCAGGCCGTGTCCCAGCGCGTGAAAAGCTGTATCGACGATGACGATTTCGTGGCCCGTCTCGGCGGCGACGAATTCGTGGTCTGCACCCACGCCCGTCGCGATCGGCGAGAAATCGAATTACTGGCCCGGAACATCGTCAAAACCCTGGGCGATCCCTACAACCTCGACGATCACGAAATCAATACGGCGACCAGTATCGGTGTCGCGGTCTTTCCTCAGGACGGGAGATCCTACCCGGAACTGTTGAAACACGCGGATCGCGCGCTGTACCGCGCCAAGGATGCGGGTCGCAGCACTTTCGTGTTCTTCGACGAGCAGGCCGTCCCCGCCTGACCCCAACCCCCGGTGATCAATTCCTCGTCAGTCTGGCGTTTCCTCGACCACGACGATCGCCCGTCCCGGAAGCTCCCTTTTCACTGTCTGGACGAGACCCCCTTCAAAACAACGAGATACCTAATCGGCGTGCTTCACAGCACGGGCACGTCACTTGCCTTTGAGTTCGAGACTGAAGCCCGAAGACATGGGTCCGGTAATCGTTCAACTCGGTCGAATTCCGGCCGATGTAGACCCTGACGCATTGTCCCACCGGGACGCAGGAATGAAGAGCAACCTGAAAGGTTCATCGATGGCCAAGCAGACGATGGGATTGGGCGATCTCCTCATCGAACAGGGTCTTCTGACCCTCGATCAGTTGAAGGAGGCGCTCAAAGAACAAAAGGAAACCCGGGCACGCCTGGGCGAGATTTTTGTGAGCAAGGGCTGGGTCAGCGACGAGGACGTCACGCGCGCGCTCGGCGACCAGCTCGGCTTTCCCATTTTCGATCCCACCAAGAACGCCGTCGAAGCCGAAGCCCTCGAATACATTCCCCTGGAAGTCGCGCGTCGCTTCAATGTGCTGCCTGTCTCGGTGAACGAAACAACCCTGACAGTGGCAATGGCCGACCCCACGGACGTTGAGGCCCAGGACCAGCTCCGCACCCTCGCCCTGCGCTCCGCCCACGATCTCGAAATCATGATGGGCGACCACGAAGAAATCGCACGCGCACGCGACACCAACTACGGCTGGATCGAAGGCGATCGAAACGTCTCCCAGCTCATCGAGCAGGTCATCGACGAAGTGGGCGAGCTGCCCGAGTTCGATGAAAACGCCGGGGAAATGGGCGCCGAGGATGCGGGCATCGTCAGCCTCGTCGACCAGATCGTCAGCCAGGCCCTCCAGGAGCGGGCCACCGACATCCACATCGAGGCCCACGCCAAGGGGCTGGTTATCCGCTACCGTGTCGACGGCATTCTCTACGACGCCCTGACGCCGCCGCGGGCCGTGTATACGGGTACCATCAGCCGTTTGAAGATCATGTCCGGCATGGACATCGCCGAGCGCCGAGCCTGTCAGGACGGCCGCTTCACCCATACGAAAAACAGTCGTGACGTAGACGTCCGCGTCTCGTCGGTACCGACGGTCCACGGCGAGAAGATGGTGCTCCGTCTGCTCGAAAAGGACCGCTTCGACTTCTCGATCGCGAACCTCGACCTGTCCAAGAAGGACGTCGAAACCTTCGAGCGCGCCATCAACCAGCCCTACGGCATGATCCTGCTCTCCGGCCCCACCGGCAGCGGCAAGACGACCACGCTCTACGCCGGCCTGTCCGAGCTGAACGACGACACGCGCAACATCATCACCATCGAGGATCCGGTCGAATACCAGATCCCCCGCATCAACCAGGTGCAGGTGAACGTGCGCAAGAACGTGACGTTCGCCAACGCCCTGCGCGCCTATCTGCGGCAGGACCCCGACGTGATCATGGTCGGCGAGATCCGCGACCAGGAGACGGCCGAGATCGCCGTCCGCGCCGCGCTCACGGGCCACATGGTATTCAGCACGATCCACGCGAACGACGCACCCACCACCGCCACGCGGCTGGTGTCGATGGGCACCGAACCCTTCATGGCGGCCAGCGCCCTGACCCTCGTGGTCGCCCAGCGGCTCGTGCGCAAGAGCTGCCCCCACTGCCTGGTGTCCTATCAGCCCAACGAACTGACCATGCATACGCTGCAGGCGGCCGGGTTGGGCGAGAACAAGGTCCAAGTCGACGAATACCGCAAGGGCGAGGGATGCGTGGCCTGCAAAGGCCGCGGCTACCAGGGCCGCCTCGCCGTGCTCGAGCTCATGTCCCTGACGCCCGAGCTGCGTACCCTGATCGCCGCCGGCCGGCCCTCCATGGAGATCCGTAAGCAGGCGCTGACCCAGGGACTGACCACGCTTTGGGCCAACGGCATGAACAAGGTCGCCCAAGGCAAAACTACCGTGGAAGAAGTCCTGCGCGTGTGCGTGGGCGAAGACTGACCGTCGGCGACGACGGACGGAGGAAACAATGGCTACGTTCGGATACATCGCGAAGACAAGAACAGGCGAGGAAGTCACCGGCCAGGTGATCGGCGCGACACTCGACGAAGTCGTCGCCCAGCTTCACGGCAAGGGCCTCGCCGTGCTGCACGTCGCTGCCAAGACCAAGCAGAAGGACTTCAAGCAGCGCCTGAAGGATTTCTCGAACATGACCTTCGGCACCGCCTCCACGGCCGAGGTGGCCATGTTCAGCCGTCAGCTCGCGACAGTGCTGGATTCAGGCATTCCCCTGGTCAAGGGACTGCGCGGTTTGGCCGCCGACGGCGCCAAGAGCATCATCGCCAAGAGCGTTCCCGACCTGGCTCAGCGCCTGGAGCGCGGCGAAAGTCTGTCGGAAGCCATGGCCGCCCACCCTCAGGCCTACGACACCATGTATCTGAGTATGATCAAGGCGGGCGAACGCGCCGGCGCCCTCGACCGCATCGTTGAAGAACTGGCCACCTATCTGGAGAAGGTCGACGAGATCAAGCAGAAGGTGAAGTCCGCGATGTCGTATCCGGTGTTCATCCTCTCGTTCACGATCATCGCCACGTTGTTCCTCGTCGTGAAGATCGTGCCCACATTCTCGACGGTCTACGAGGAGCTTGGGCAGAATCTGCCGCCCCTGACCGCCGCCATTCTCGGCATCTCCAACGCCATTCGCGGCAACGCGTTCGTCACGATTCTCATCGCCTCGAGCATCGGCCTCGGGTTCTGGCTGGGGCTACGCACACCCAAGGGCCGCCTGCTCTGGGACACATTCCTGCTCAAGATGCCCATTTTCGGGCCGATTCTCATGAAGTCGGCGATGAGTCGCTTCTCCAGGACCTTCGGGATCCTGATCGGCAGCGGCCTCCCGGTTCTCGAGAGCCTGGAGCTCTGCGAGGGCGCGGTGGGCAACTCCTACGCCGCCCAAGCTATCGCCGCGGCCCGCGCCAACATTTCGATGGGCCACGGTGTGACCGAATCGTTCCGGGCGACGAAGGTCTTCCCGGAAATGGTGCTCCAGCTCATGTCGACCGGCGAAGAAGCCGGCGAGCTGGACACGATGATGATCCGAGCGGCGGACTTCTATGACCGCCAGGTTTCGACGACGGTGGACGGCATTTCGGCTCTCATCGAGCCCGTGCTGATCGTCGTTGTCGGTTCCGTGATCGGAGTGATCGTCGTTGCGATGTTCCTGCCCATCTTCCAGATGGGCGACGCGATGTTGCAGGGCGGATCGGGAATGTAATTCGTACTGGAGCCGCCGTACCCGGGGGCGGTTTCCGGGGATAAAACCACCGGGATCGAAACTGCATCACGCAGAAGGAGGAAAGAGATGAATCGCTTCCGTAGGACGAATCAAAAGGGCTTCACGATGGTCGAGCTGATGGTCGTCGTGGTCATCGTCGGCGTTCTCGCCGCTGTGGCCGTGCCGCTGTACGGCAAGTACGTCAAGAACGCCCGCGTGACCGAGGCCACCGCCAAAATCGGCGAGGTCGTGACCGCGTCGAAGGCATGGGCCGTCGAGAACTCCGACAACCAGGGCCGTCCCCGGTGGCCGAGCGGAGCCGGTGGGCTGGTCGACCTGACCCAGACTTCGATGTTCACCTACGCCATCACCGCTGGTGGCGGAGCGAACGCGAACAACGCTGCCTTGACGCTTACCGCGACCGGACGCGGCGGTACCAAGATGGCCGGGGTCAGCGTCGTGGTGACCGTGCCCAACATCAATGTGAACGGCAACCCGCCTGTGGTGACCGGTCTCTAGGTGATGCAGGAGACGATCTCGGGGGGTCGGGGTCTTCATGGCCCCGCCCCCGGTCTCCCGGCATCGACGGAAAGGGACAAAGGTATGACGAACAAAGCAACCGGATCCCGACGCGGAGAACGGGGCTTCACTCTCATCGAGGTGATGGTCGCCGCGATGACATTGTTGCTCCTGTTCTTCGGCATGGCGCAGATCTTCTCAAAGAGTCGAGGCCAACTCGTACTCGATGAAGACAAGCGCAATGCCATAGCGGTAGCCCAGGCCCGACTCGAAAGCCTGCGCGAAGACTACAGCCATCAGGATCTGGTGAACATCGCCGCCAGCGACACGGTCTACAACGTCGGCGGTCGTCTCTATACCGTGGCTCACGAGGTCGCCGCCGATTCACCGGAGGCCCGTGCCACCACGGTGACCGTGACGGTGAACTGGACGGCGAGTTTGACCGGCGGGGACATCACCCGCAGCCTGGAATGCACAACCATCCTCGGCAGGAGCAGGGACTGATGAAACGAAGGAATCCCCTCGATCAACGAGGACTGACGCTGTTGGAGATGATGGTGTCCATCTTCGCTTCGCTGATCGTCGTGCTTTCTCTAGGCCGCGTCATGACCATGAATCAGAGTGCCTGGAATTCCCACCAAGACAAATCTGATGTCCAGAGCAACGCCGCCTCGATCCTCGACCGCATGGTGCGTTCCGTCAGGGAGGCGGCTGCCATCGAAGTGTCAGGCGGAACAGCCTTCACTGTTCGCGACGAGAACGGAACCATCATCCATACCTTCAGCTATGCCAACTCACGGGTCCAGCAGGACGGCGTGGACATGACTGCGAACAACTGCACCGCCTTCTCGGTGACGGCGGATTCGGACACCACGAGCATCCTGATCCGACTGGCCATGACGGCCGAAGATGGATCCGGGGTCGACACGACCACCCGCGTCTCAAAACGGCTGATCGACGCCTCTGAACTGATGACCGCTTCAAGCGGCGGCAATGGGAACGGAAACGGCGGCGGTGGCGGCGGTGGCGGCGGAGGCGGCGATGATGACGACGATGACGATGATGACGATGATGATGACGATGACGATGATGACGACGGCAACGGAAACGGCA